>Ga0070733_10000009_pt1 | contig 260842 bp, 215 predicted proteins | sample Coa_R1_9_FD_66450 | JGI IMG/M metagenome (GOLD analysis project Ga0070733, IMG submission 66450) | Surface soil microbial communities from Centralia Pennsylvania, which are recovering from an underground coalmine fire - Coalmine... | ecosystem: Environmental > Terrestrial > Soil >...
AACTCCCGGGGCGGTTCCCTCCCCACACGTGTACGCGCGACGCGTCGCCCATGCTGACGCCCCGTGCCCGCGCCGAAACCTCAATGCCGGCTGCAACCCCGGCGGCCGCCAATCGTCGCCTAAGAGAGCGCGTCCGACGCAGCCCATCGCGCCCGCGAGCGCCTGCCACGTGCCGGCCAGGCCGGTCACAATGACGGCACCCATCCGGCGGAAGTGCCGCTCTGTCCCGCAAATGCCGGGTCCACCACACCAGATATAATTAGACACCCGCATGTTCTGTCGCCACGCACCAGGACCGAGTCTTCCCGATGTATGAGACGGAGGTCAACGGACACGTCGAGTCCGCGGACCAGATTCCGGCGCCGATCAGGCAGCGCTTCCACGATCTGGCCGGCCAGGTCACCACCCGGTCCGTCTTGCCGTGGGGCGAGCACTGCACCGAGTGCGTCTGGCCGACGTGCTACACGACGTGCGACCTCTACTCGCCACGGACAGACGGGAAGTGCCGCCGGTTCGTCGATGGCATGGTGCGCCTCGACGCCCCACAGACGGCCAACGGCTACATCCTCAAGATCTCGTTCAAGCAGTGGGGCAAGCTGTGGGCGCCGGGCAACGTCCACCTGATGCCGGCGGGCGAGGCGCGATCGCTCGAGCAGCGCGATCGGCGGCTGGGCCAGGTACTGTATCAGATCGGAGTTCCGGCGCCGGTCAAGCGCTTCGCGATGTGGCGCCGGTACGACTACAAGAAGAAGAAAGCGCAGTCGCGCCGCGCCTCGGCACAGATGCCGGAATACTTCGTGGTGGAGTGCTACAATCCCAACACGGCGGCGATCGCCCTGTCGCTCACCATGCGGCCCGACGATCCGTCGCATCCGCTCCCGTTCCAGACGCTGCTCACCGCGGCCCCGGGATATTCGCGCTTCGCAGTTCCCATGACGGACATCACGCGCGCGCTCGATGTCCACGCGCCGTTCAGCGTCGAGCTGATCCCGAACAACGTGCCGGATGGCACGACGCTGTATTTCGGGATGGTGGACTTCGCGAGCGGCGCCACACTCACGCCCGACACCCCGGGCCCGGCGGCGGAACGTAACGGCAAGACCGGCGGCGCGGCCACCGGCGCCTCCACCGAGGCCAAGACCAAAGCCAAGACGTACAAGTGCATCGTGTGGGATCTCGACAACACGATGTGGGACGGCATACTCGTCGAAGACGGCGCGGCAGCCCTCACGCTCAAGCCCGGCATCACGGAGATCATCCAGCAGCTCGACCAGCGTGGTATCCTGCACTCGGTCGCGAGCAAGAACGACGCCCCCGAAGCGCTCAAGGTGCTGGAGCAATTCGGCATCCGCGAGTACTTCCTGTACCCGGAGATCTCGTGGGGCCCCAAGAGCGAGGCGATCAAGCGCATTGCCCAGCAGCTCAACATCGGGCTCGATACGCTGCTCTTCGTGGACGACTCCGACTTCGAGCTCGCGCAGGTCCTCGCGGGGTGCCCCGAGGTCCGCACGCTCAACGCGAATGCGTACCGCTCGATCCCCTCGCTGGCCGAGTGCCAGGTCCCGGTGACCGCGGAAGCCGGTGAGCGGCGGAAAATGTACCAGACCGAGTCAGTCCGGCAGACGGTCGCGGGCCGGTTCGGTGACGACTATCTCGCGTTTCTTCGCGACTGCCATCTCGAGGCACATCTCCGCCCCCTGACACCGGCCAACGTGCAGCGCGTGCACGAGCTGACGCAGCGCACGAACCAGATGAATTTCTCCGGTAACCGGTACGACCGGGCGGTCCTCGAACGCATCATCGCCACGCCGTACCTGGACACGTTTGTGCTCGATTGCCGCGACCGGTTCGGCGACTACGGCGTCGTCGGATTCTGCATCGTCGACCGCCGCGAGCCGCGGATCACGGACCTCGCCTTCAGTTGCCGCGTGCAGTCCAAGCGCGTCGAGCACGCGCTTCTCTCATACATCCTGACGCGGTACCGCCAGCCGGCCGGCCGCGATGTCTATGCCAATTATCGCAAGACCCCGCGCAACGCGCCATCGGGGCGGGTGTTCGACGATGTCGGCTTCGAGCCGGCCGGCGAGACCGAGGCGGGGTCGTCCCTGATCTTCAGCCAGACACGGGACGTCCCCGACGACGGCATTATCGAGGTGATCTACCATCCGGCGGAGGACTCGCCGGCTGGCGCCTCCCCGGGGTAAGATCTCCGGCATGGCCACCATTCGCGACTCGCTCAAACGAGCGTACTACAGCGCCGTCTCCGCGGTGCACCGGAGACCCGTCGCGCTCGGCGAGACGCCGCCGATGGTGACCTTCACGTTCGACGACTTTCCGCGCTCCGCGTACGACGCGGCCGGTGCGACGTTGCGGGCGTTCGGCGGCCACGGTACGTACTACGCGGCGGCCGGCTGGATGGACGGCGGCCCTCCGTCCAGCGATCGGTACCGCACAGCCGACCTGCCCGACCTGCTCCGCGATGGCCACGAGTTGGGGACCCACACCTACAGCCACGTGTCGTGCCGCTCGCTCTCGACGGCCGCATACGCGGCGGAGATCGCCAGGGGCCACGAGGCGTTGCAGCAGCTCGTCGGTGATGGGGCGTCCGCGCATTTCGCGTTTCCGTTCGGTGCGGTGACGCCCGCGGTGAAGAAGGCCGCCGCACGCCAATGCCCGAGTTGCCGGGGCACGATCGGCGGGTGCAACGGCCCGGTGGCCGATCTCAACTTTCTTCGCGCCAATCACCTCTACAGCGACTCCGTCGCCTTTCCGGACATCCAGGCCCTCATCGCCGGCGCCGCGCGGCCCGGGCGATGGCTCATCTTCTACACCCATGACGTCCGCGACCATCCCTCGCCGTTCGGCTGCACGCCGCGGTACTTCGAGGACACGGTGCGGTGCGCCGCCGGCGCGGGCATGCGCATCCTGACCGTCGGCGAGGCTCTGGCCGCGATCGGCGCGGCACCCCCGGCGTCCCCAGCGTCCCCGGCGCCAGCCGCGACGCCGGCCTGATGCCGCCGAGCACGTCCGAGCATCAGGAGTCGTCCGCCATTTTCACCGCCCGCAGCTCCCAACGGGGCCGCATCACCGGCATCTACACGGGCCTCGTCGCCGCGAATCTCGCCGCGTGGGGATGGGCGCTCGCGGCGTTCCACCAGTACCCCGTCATACTCGGGACCGCCCTGCTCGCGTACGGACTCGGACTGCGGCACGCGATCGACGCCGATCACATCGCGGCGATTGACAATGTGACGCGCAAGCTGATGCAGGAGGGTGAACGGCCGGTCGCCGTTGGACTGTTCTTCTCGCTCGGCCACTCGACGGTGGTCGTGCTCGCGTCGATCGCCATCGGTGCCACGGCCATCGCGTTCAGCCAGCAGTTCGCGACACTGCGCGACATTGGGGGCGTCATCGGCACCGTCGTGTCCGCCCTGTTCCTTCTGGCCATCGCGATCATCAATCTGGTGATCCTGGCCACGGTGTATCGCACGTTCCACCGGGTACGGCAGGGCGGCCCATACGTCCAGGAAGATCTCGACACGCTGTTGGCCGGAGGCGGACTGGTTGCGCGCGTATTCCGCCCAGTGTTCGGACTGGTCCGACGGAGCTGGCACATGTATCCGCTCGGATTCCTCTTCGGCCTGGGCTTCGACACCGCCACCGAGATCGGGCTGCTCGGGATCTCCGCCGCCGAGGCGTCGAAGGGAATGCCGATGTGGTCGATTCTGGTCTTTCCCGCACTGTTCACCGCGGGGATGGCTCTGGTCGACACCACCGACAGCATCCTCATGGTCGGAGCCTACGGATGGGCGTATGTCAAACCGCTCCGCAAACTCTACTACAACATGACCATCACCGCCGTGTCGGTGCTCGTCGCGTTGCTGGTCGGCGGCATCGAGGCGTTCGGCCTGCTCGCCGACAAACTGGGGCTACAGGGCCCGGTGTGGGAACTGATCCGGTCGCTCAACCGGCATTTCGGCATCATCGGTTATGTGATCATCGGCGTGTTCGTCGCGAGTTGGATCGTGTCGGCCATCGTGTACGAGATCAAGGGCTACGACCGGATCGAGGCCGCGTGACCGGCCCGCGGGCTGGCCGCTCCGCTGCCCGGCCGCCAGCGACCGCCCGGTGCACCATCCCGAAGGCCGCGCGACTGGAGTTTGGCCGGCGGCTGCGCGCCTGGTATCGGCGGAACGCGCGAGATCTGCCGTGGCGCCGCACGCGTGATCCGTACGAGGTGCTGGTCTCGGAGCTCATGCTCCAGCAGACACAGGTCGTCCGCGTCGTGCCCAGGTACGGAGAGTTCCTCCGGCGGTTTCCGACACTCGCGTCGATCGCCGCATCGGACCCGGCGCAGGTCATGGAGGCCTGGGAAGGACTCGGCTACTACGCGCGCGCGCGGTCCCTTCACCGGCTGGCCCGCCTCACGGCCCCGGCCCTCCCGGCTGACCCGGCCGCCCTGCGCGCGCTGCCCGGCATCGGGGAATACACCGCGGGCGCCGTCGCGTCGTTTGCGTACGAGCGGCGCGCCGCACTCGTCGACACCAACGTGGCCCGCGTGCTGATCCGCGTGTTCGCGCCGCGCCTCGATCCGAGGACGCCCCGCGGGCGGCGAACCGCGTGGGCGATCGCCGAAGCCACGCTCCCCCGCTCCGGCACGGTGGCATATGCGCAGAACCAGGCGCTGATCGAGTTGGGCGCGCTCATCTGCACCGCCCGCGTCGCCCACTGCACGGAGTGCCCGGTCAACAGCGTCTGCAAAAGCGCCGCGGCCGCCGGCGATCGGCGGCCGCGTGCCGGCAAGTCAGACCGAGCTGCCGCTACCGCCCGGCGGGACCCGTCAGCGTCCGCTGATAGGGTCGTTCCGGCGACCCGATATAGATCTGCCGCGGCCGCGAGATCTTCTGCTCCTTGTCGAGCAGCATCTCCTCCCACTGCGCCAGCCACCCGGCCGTCCGCGCGATCGCGAACAGCACCGTGAAGAACGAGGTGGGAAACTTCATGGCCCGGTAGATGAGTCCCGTGTAGAAGTCCACGTTGGGATACAGCTTGCGCGACACGAAGTAGTCGTCGGCGAGCGCGATCCGCTCGAGTTCGAGCGCGATCTCGAGGTCCTTGTCCATACCCACGGACTCGAACACATCGTAGGCCAGCCGCTTCACGATCTTGGCTCGCGGGTCGTAGCTCTTGTAGACGCGATGGCCGAAGCCCATCAGACGCCCCGACCCGCCCTTGACGGCCTCGATGAATGCCGGCACGCGCGCCTTGTCTCCGATCTCCTGGATCATGCGGAGCACGGCCTCGTTCGCCCCGCCGTGCAGCGGGCCGTAGAGCGCCGCGATGCCTGCCGCGACCGCCGAGTACGGATCGACATGCGAAGATCCCACTCCGCGGACCGCGCTCGTCGAGCAGTTCTGTTCGTGGTCCGCGTGGAGAATGAAGAGGATCTCGATCGCGCGCGTGAACACCGGATTCGACCGGTACTTCGGCTCGCTCATCCGGGCGACCATCGAGAGGAAGTTCTCGCCGTACGAAAGGTCGTTGTCCGGGTAGACGAACGGCAGACCCTTCATGTGCCGGTAGATGAACGCGGCGATCGTCGGCACCTTGGCCACGAGGCGGACGATCGAGATGTTGCGCTCCACGGGATCGAAGATGTCCTTCGACTCGGGATAGAACGACGACAGCGCCGCGACCGCACTGCAGAGCATCGACATGGGATGCGCGTCGTAGCGGAATCCCGACAGAAACGTCTTCAGGTTCTCGTGCACGTACGTGTGATACGTGATGTCATGCACGAAGGCGTCGTACTGCGTCTGGCTGGGCAGCTCCCCATGGCGCAACAGCCACGCGACCTCGAGGAAGCTGGCCTTCTCCGCCAGTTGCTCGATGGGATACCCGCGATAGCGCAGGATCCCCTTGTCCCCATCGATGAACGTGATGGCGCTCCGGCAGGCGGCGGTATTCATGAACGCGGGATCGTAGCTCAGAAGCCCGTGGTCGCCCGGGGTCGCCGAGAGTTGCTGGAGGTCGGCGGCACGGATGGCACCGTCGGTGATCGCGAGTTGGCGGCTCGTGCCGGTGCGCGAGTCTTTGACGTCGAGGAAGTCAGGCATTCGAATGTCTGGAGAAACGAACGGTGAAATCGTGCGAAACTGGCGCGGCAGCGCGTTCGGGGCCATCCCTCAGCGCCGCGCGACCCCCGAATAAATAATCATCGAGCGGACGGACCGCTGCGATCCGGCGAGGCCGGCGATCGGGTGACGCCGCGGCCGGCGACGCGGATGACGCAGGCTACAGCCGGGGCGCGATCGGCAGGTCGAGCTCGAAGTGGAACCGAGTTCCCTTGTCCGAGGTATCGACCGCCAGCTCTGCGCCCAGGGAGGCCACCAGTTTCTGGCAGATGGCCAATCCAAGCCCCGCGCTCGAGAAGGTGTATTCGCCCGGCTTCGGCCGCCGGCGAAACGCGTCGAAGAGCGTCTCCATCACCTGCTCGGGGATGCCGCGCCCGGTGTCCTGGACCGAGAACTCCAGCCGGGTGCGCGACCGCTGCGTCGCGGCGACCTCGACGCCACCTTCGGCCGTGAATTTGAGCGCGTTGGTCGTGAGGTTCAGCAGGATGCGGTTGAGGACCGCGGGCTGCCCGATCCGGGCGTCAGCCGGGGGCGGGACGAGCCGCACGGCCAACCCCTTCTCCTCCGCGATCGGCCGCACGATCGCGCCAACAAGCTCCATGAGATTCGCGACCGAGAATGGGATCGGCTGCTGGTGCAGCAGCCCCTCGCCGCCGCGGGCCAACTCGATCACGTCCCCTGCCAGCGTGCTCAGCCCGAACGCGGCGCTGTAGATCAGACCGATCTGACGCTCCTGGATGGCGGTCAGCGGCCCGCTCTGCATCGCCCGCAGCCGCTCGGCCAGGAACAGAATCGAGCCGAGCGGGGAACGCATGTCGTGCGCGACTTCGACGATGAGCTGCATCGCGTCACGGCCAGCGAGGTGCGCCGCGAACTGCTCCGCGACATCAGGAGCAGCATCAGGAGCAGTATCAGGAGTTACATCAAGAGCGGCCGCAGCAGGCGCCGGCGGCACCGCGTCTGATACGGGGACGCTTGCAGGCGCCACGCTCGCCGCGGGCACGCTCGCCGCGGGCACGCTCGATGCCACGCCGGATGGCACCGGGCTCGATGGCGGCGGACCGGGCGACGCCGGGCCAGATGAACTGGGTGCGCTGCGCATCGCGTCGCTGGGTTCGACCGACTCCGCCGGTATCGGCGGCGCCCCCCCGATCATTCAAGGGTACCGGACAGCTCGTCGCGCCGGAATCCATGCTTCTCCATCAAACGGTACAGCGTCGTGCGGTCGATGTTGGCCAGCCGTGCCGCGCGGGACATGTTGCCGCCGGCACGCACCACGAGCCGCTGCAGATACTCTTTCTCGAAGTGCGCGACCAGCTTGTCCTTGGCCGAGTGGTACGCATCGCTCATGATCGCAGCCGACACACCGTCGGCGGGCGGATGGGACACCGCGTCTTCGTACACGGGAATGTCTTCCGGACGGATCGGCTGGGCCGGCTCCGCGATCACGGCCACGTGCTCGATGACGTTCTGCAACTCGCGCACATTGCCCCGCCATGGACGGCTGCGGAGGAACTCGATGCAGGAGTCCGTGAGTTTCGGCGCCGTGTCTCCCGCCGGGCGGTGCCGCTCCCAGTAATGCGCCAGGAAATGGTTGGCCAGCAGGGGAATGTCTTCGAGCCGTTTGCGCAGGGGGGGCAGTTTGATCGGCACGACCCGCAGACGGTAGAACAGGTCCTCGCGCAGGACGCCGCTGTTCACCGCTTCCTGCGGCTCGCGATTGGTGGCCGAGATGAATCGCACGTCGACGACGGCGTCCTGCTGCTCGCTCCCCACGCGCCGCACCACCCCGTCCTGCAGTACGCGCAGCAGTTTCGCCTGCAGCGGATGCGACATCTCGGTCAGCTCATCGAGAAAGAGCGTGCCGCCGTTGGCCGTCTCCAGCAATCCGGGTTTGTCGCGATCGGCGCCGGTGAACGCGCCCTTCCGATGCCCGAACATCTCCGATTCGAGCAGCGGCTCCGGAAGGGCCGCGCAGTTGATCGGCACCAGCTTGCGGCTCGCCCGGCGGCTGTGCCGGTGGATGAACTGCGCGATCAGCTCTTTGCCAGTGCCCGACTCGCCGCTGATCATCACCGACGCATCCGTGGACGCGACCTTGCGCGCGAGATCGACTGCCTGCCGGAACGCCGGCGAGACGCCGAGGAGCGTGATCCGGTCGCTGTTGCCATGCTGCTCGGTCATCTGCGTGCGGAACTCGCGGGTCTCCCGTGCGACCATGACGGCATGGGACGCGCGTCCGAGCAGGATCTGCATGTGCTGCGCCGAGAACGGCTTCGGCAGGTAGTCCCACGCTCCGGCCCGCAGGGCCTCGATGCTCGTCGACACGCTGGGATTGCCGGTCATCACGATGACGATGGTTTCGCGATGGGCGTCGAGCGCGCCGCGGAGGATGTCCATCCCCGTGACCGGTGTCATATACAGGTCGACGAGGATGATGTCGAACTTCCGGCGCTTGAGCAGGTCGAGTGCCTCATCGCCCCGGCCCGTCGTCGTCACGTTGTAGCCGTCGATCTGGAGAACGCTCGCGCACCCTTCGCGCAGCGTCCGATCATCGTCCACCAGCAGAATGCGCAGACTAGACCGAAACTCCGGAGACCCAGCCGGAACGTCACGCGCCGCCGTCACGGGCGCGGCCCCGCTACCCATGGAAATAGGGGGCGTACCGCCCGAGGCGCACCCGAATGCGGCATCGCTGGACATGGCGCCGGCCGAACTTCCGACTGGCGTACGACGGTCCGACGTCATAGCATCTCCTAAACGTGAGCGAGCTCCAACGTGCTAAGGCTAGTTAGCGCAGCCTGTTGCGGGTGTCAAGACAGTTCGTTGCGTCGACGATACACTGACTGTCACATTCAGTCGACACAGTGTTGCGTAACGTCTACACCTAGGACGACCAACCGCATAGTTTGGCTCCGATCAGTGGATGCCGAGTCTGGGCTTGATCTTGCGCTGCCCGAAGCGGTGTTCGGCGGCTGGCCGGCGCCAGGCCTCCTAGATTGCAGGAACCACTTGGCCCCCACCCCGCGATCCCGCGAATGACCCACTCGCCTCTCCCCTCGCACCTGCCGGTGCCCGCTCGGCCAGGCGGTCCCGCCGGCCCGGGTACCGAGATTGCTCTCCACGGAGACGGATGGGGCCCGCCCCCACCGATGGTGGCCGGCGACGCCGAAGGCCGCACGCCATGGCATCGCTATCTCGCCGCACTCCGGCGATTCCAGTGGCTGATCGGCGGATGCGTCGTCGCGGCCGTCGCAGCCGGATTCGTGACGACCCGGTTCGTCGCGCCCGAATACGAGGTGCACGGCACGATCTGGATCTCGACGCCAGATGAGCGCCACCAGACGCCGGGCCAGCCGATCCAGGCCGATCAGCTCCTCAACTCGAGTACCTGGGAGCAGCTGTTCACGAGCCTGCGCGTGACGGACTCCGTCGTGCTCAAGCGGCGGTTGTATCTGCACACGCCCCCGACCGGATCGCCACTGTTCGTCGGATTCGATGTCGGCCCGACGTACCGCTCCGGCACCTACGAGTTGGCGGTCAATCCCGCCAGCGCCCAGTACACGTTGTCGGTGGTCGGACCGCCGCTCACGGTCACTGAGCGCGGCCAGTTCGGCGATTCGATCGGCCGCCAGCTTGGCTTCCACTGGCATCCGTCGCCGGCGGCCCTTCGCCAGGCGGGCACGGTCCGGTTCACCGTCGATCCGATCCCGCAGGCGTCGCAGTCACTCGTCGATCACTCGACGGCCGCGCTGCCCGACCAGAGCCAGTTCATGCGGGTGGGTCTCACGTCGAACCACGGGTACGATGCGGCGGCGAACCTCAACGATTGGATGACGCAATTCGTTTCGGTCGCCGCAGACCTCAAACGGCGGAAAGTCGTCGAGGTCACATCGATCCTCGGCACGCAGCTGCAATACGCGGCTGCGAGGCTCAACAGCGCGGAGCGCGCGCTCGAGGTGTACGAGACCGGCAACGCCGACCTCGTCGCGCGCGGGCAGCCCGATGTGACATCCGGCGGGCTCGGGACCGCTCCGCTCACCACGGCCGTCGGACCCGGGCAGAACCCGATGGTCGCGAATTATTTCACCAACCAGGTGCAGCGCGACAACCTGCGACGCGATATCGCGCGGGTCAAGTCGATTCTGACGACGCAGGGCACGCCGCAGTTCAACCCGGAAGATCTGTTGTCGGTGTCGTCGCTGATGCTCAACGCGGACAACCTGAACAACGCGATCAAGACCTACAGCCAGAAACAGAACGAGCTGCGCGATCTGCGGCTCAAATACACCGACGACTACAAACCGGTCCGGGACCTGCAGGCCGCCGTCTCGACGCTACAGTTACAGACGATCCCGCAACTGGCGGACCAGGCGCTCGCCCGCCTGCAAACCAGCGAGCAGGCCGTGTCGCAGCAAGTCGCCACGGCATCGCACGACATCACCGAACTGCCGCGGGCCCAAGTCGAGGTGATGCGCCTCCGCCGCGAGGTGGACCAGGCGGCCCTGCTGTACAACACGCTCCAGAGCCGGTACGAGGAAGCCCGCCTGGCGAGTGAGAGCGCCATCCCCGACGTCCAGATTCTCGACCGGCCCGTGATTCCCAACGCGCCGACCCGCAATACCAAGCCCCGCATCATGTTCATGTCGCTGATTGGCGGCCTCGGACTCGGACTGGCGCTCGCCATCCTCTTCGACCGTCTCGACCGGCGGGTGCGGTATCCCGAGCAGGCCACCGACGAGTTGGGACTGCCGATCATCGGGACGGTGCCGCGGGTCCCCGCGACGACGCGGGACGTGGACGACGAGTCGTCGGCGCAGGTGGTCGAAGCGTTCCGTACGGTCCGGCTCAATATCCTCACGCTGTTCGATCCGAACGCGCCCGTCGTATTCACGATCACGAGTCCCGGGGCCGGCGAAGGCAAGTCGCTTATCTCCTCGAACCTCGCGATGTCCTTCGCCGAGTCGGGGCGGCGCACGCTTCTCGTCGACGGCGACATCCGGCGCGGCCAGCTCCACGCAACCTTCGGCATCCATCAGGCGCCGGGGGTGCTCGACTACCTGACCGGCAACGCCTCGCTCGAAGAGGTACTGCAGAACACCGACTACGAGAATCTCACCGTCGTCTCCTGCGGGGCGCGACGGCATCGCGGACCGGAGCTGCTCGCGTCGGAACGCATGCTGCAATTCCTCAACTCGCTCCGGCCGCACTTCGACGTCATCATCATCGACAGCCCGCCGCTGGGCGCGGGAATCGATCCGTTTGCGCTCGGTGCCGCGACCGGCAACCTCATGGTCGTGCTCCGCGTCGGCCGCAGCGATCGCCAGATGGCACAGGCCAAGCTGAGTGTCGTCGACCGGTATCCGATCCGCGTGCTCGGATGTGTGCTGAACGATATCAAGGCGGAAGGCGCGTTCCGCTACTACTCGTATCTCTACGGGTACAACCTCGACGACTCCGAGCGCCAGGCCCAACTCCCGTCGAGAGTGGGCGAAGTCGGAACGCGTGAGGAAGTCACGGGCTAGCGAAGCTGGCGAGCCCCGGCCGAGATGCGCTGAACGCGCAGCGCGCTTAGGGGCGCAGGTCTAACGGCCCAGCCCAGTGACGGATGCCAGCGGCCAACGCAGCAGCCGCCGTTCGCGAACGGCGGCTAGGCGCGAACGCCCGCGAAGGCCTGAATGGGGACGTTCAAGGCCCCCCCGCGTCCCGCTCCTTGCCGCAGCGCCGCCGCCGCGCGGACCAGCATCTCGACCGCATCGACTGCGGATTCCGCATAGTCAGGCACCGCATAGTAGCCGGCGCGGATCCGGACGCGCGCCGCGCCATCGGCGCCCCGCGGGATCACGATGTGCTCCGCATCCATGATTGCACGCACGCGTTCGGCCAGGCGCTCGGCCCCCGACGCCTCGGTCGCCGCGGCGACGATGGCGAACTCGGTGGGACCGAGCCGGCCAACGGCGTCGGACGTCCGGCCAGTCCGCTGCAGCACGCCGCCCAACTGCTCGGCGACACGCACGACGGCATCGTCGGTGGCCGCATCATCCATGCGTGCGCCGTCGGGCGATGGGGTGAGCGCGACACAGGCGAGCGGGTCGCGGCGCCGCGCCGCCGCCGCCCCGATCTCACGGGCACGACGCGCCAACCCGCGCGCGTTGTACAACCCGGTCGCGGGATCGAGAAGCCCTTCGTCCCGGAGGCGGTCGGCCTCCCGTTTGGCCCTCGCAAAGGTGTCCAGCTTGTGCAGCAGGACGTCCCCATCGAGCGGGAGAGCCACGTAGTCCCACGCCCCGCTCCTGTAGGCGGCGACCTGCTGCGAGCGCTGGCCAGGATCGGAGGTGGTCACGATCATGGGCGTCGCCGGGCCGAGTTGGTCTTCGCCGCGCAACGCCGCGCACAACTCCAATCCGTCGCCGTCAGGCAGCCTCGCGTCGAGAATCACCGCGTCAGGCCGAACGCGCCGTGCGAGATCGAGCGTCTGGCGCGCGTTGTACGTCCGCAGCACTGCATAGCCGTTCGGGCCAAGGATCGTTTCGAGCGACCGGGCAGACCACTCCTGGTCGTTCGCAATGAGCACAAGCAGCGGGCGCGCGGCGCGTTTTGTCGCTCCCAAGGTGGCCTCTGGCATGTGCCGCGAGTTATGCAGGTCTCGTGCGGGATTTCGCGATCAGCGTAACCGTCACGGGCATAACGAGTTCGTATTTTTTAGCGGCCTCGTCTATTACCGCCCGGTGCCGCATTAGCTCTACAGCTTCGATGGTAGCGCGTAACACGCAGCGCACTGCAGGTCACATCAAGCGATAGCCAAGTCATACCTGAGTGGTACCTGTTCAACGTACGACTGGCTGTGACCGATGTCACACCGGCTGTCCCGGTACGCCACGCCGATGTCACGTTGCACGCTGATCATCAGTCATGAACAGAAGGCACGGCTTTCTCGACGCTACAGTCATGTAGTTTGCGCTCTACAGGTGGCGTCGTCTGGCCACATGAATACTCGGACGGCTCATCCCGTAACCGCCACCGCTCCAAGGTATTACCAAAAATCCCCGCACGTACCTCCCGTAGCACGGTGGGTGCGTATGTTTCCCGCGTCTCTTGCTCGGACCCTCGTGTCACTCGTTGCCGCCCCCGATCGCACCGCTCGTCGCCCCTCTCCGCCAGTGCTGTTGACGCTACCGCCATGCCGCCACTCCGGCGCCACATCACGCCAGCCGCTCCCCGCTTCGAGACGAGCCAGCCGCTTGGGTCGCCGCGCCAGCGTGGCGGCGCTGTTCGCGGCGGTGTTGTTGGCGGCCGCCGTGCTGCCGGCAGCGTCAGGCGCCCAGACATCGCCCACCACCCCGCCGCCCGCGGTGACCTCCCCTGGTTCCACGGGACTCGGCGCCGTCGCGTCGCGGTCGGACCTGGAAGCGCTGGCCGCCGGCAACGGCCCGCAAGCTGCATCAGCGCGAGAGCGCCTGGCCAATGGGGACTTCCAGGCCGGCGACCGGATCGCGATGGTCGTGCAGGGCGAGCCGACATTGAGCGACACGGTCACCGTTCGCGCCAACCAGGTCATCCATCTCACGAACATGCCGGACATCTCGCTCCACGGTGTCCTGCGGTCGGAGCTGCAGGACTTTCTCAGACAGCAGCTCGGCCGGTATCTCCGGAATCCGGACGTGCGCGCCGTCTCGCTCGTCCGCGTCGACGTCCTGGGGCCTGTGCTCAGGCCTGGCTTCTACACGGCGCCGGCCGATGAACTCGTGAGCGATGTCGTCATGCAGGCGGGAGGGCTGTCCGCCCAGGCCGATATCAACAAGACCGTCGTCCGTCGCGGCGAGGCCCTGGTGCAGCCGGCCTCACGCGTTCAGGAAGCACTGGCTCGCGGCGAGACACTCGACCAGCTCGATGTACGGGCCGGTGACGCGATCGTCGTCGGGGAACGGCCGGCCGGCGGCAATCTCGTTCGCGTTCTGGAAGTCGTCGGCGCGATCGCCGGCATTGCGGTCAGCGTCGTGCTGATCACCCGTCACTAGACCTGCCTCTAACCTGGAATCGACGGCCCCAAGCCGCTTCATGGACCTCTCCCGCGCTCCCACCCGGCCCTCCGGCCAGGCTTTACCCGACGTGCGGACGATCGGACCGTCCCGCGTCTCGGGAGAGATCCGCCCAGGCTGGGTCTCCGGTGCGGCGGCTCGCGTGATCGCGGGTCTTGCTTCCGTCGAACCGGTCCGTCCCGCCCGGATCTCGAGCGCGCACGCCGCGAACCGCGCCGCCCACGCGCCCCGGAGCCGGTCGGAGATCGCCAATCGCGCCGCCAACATCGTGATCGCGACCGTCGCGTTGATCGCGCTGACTCCGGTTTTCCTGATCATCGCGATCATCGTCAAGCTGACCTCACCCGGCCCGATCCTGTACACGCAGACCCGCGTCGGCATCGACCGCCGGTCGCGACGTGCGCTCGCGCTCTACGACCGCCGCGCCCGCGACGTCGGTGGGCTCGTCTTCACGATCTACAAGTTCCGCTCGATGTACATCGACGCCGAGCGCCATTGCGGCGAGGTGTGGGCCACGAAGAACGACCCGCGGGTCACACCGGTCGGGCGCTTCCTGCGCAAATCCCGCATTGACGAGCTGCCGCAACTCTGGAACGTGCTCAAGGGCGACATGAACATCGTCGGCCCGCGCCCAGAGCGCCCTGGGATCGTGGTCCGTCTCAAGGAAGACATCTCCGACTACGCGCTCCGCCAGCGGGCCAAGCCAGGCATCACCGGCCTCGCCCAGATCAGCGCGGCGTACGACGCGTCGATCGATGACGTGCGGGTCAAGGTGCGCTACGATCTCGAATACCTGCGGCGGCAGGGTCTCGTCGAAGACGTGCGCATCATGCTGAAGACCCTGCCCGTGATGCTGTTCAAGCGCGGCGGCTGGTAGTCGCCGTCACTGCCGGCCCGCTCGTGACCGCACCCAGACAGCCGGGGGCGGACCCCGGCCCCAGGGAAGGGAGACAGACCGACGACTTCATCACGTCGTCTCCCGCGCTCCCGCCAGCGCCCGGTCCCGCACCTCCATCTCCGCCCCCCGAGATCGCCGCCTCGCTGCCCGTCCAACTGGAGCCGGGCGCACCGCTGCCCCTCGGCACCCGCGACCCCAACCCGGACAACACGCCGGTGCGCGGCATGACCCGCCCGGTCGTGCATTCTGGGCGCGCCGGTGCCTTCGTCCGGCTGCTCCGCCCGCGCCAATGGATCAAGAACACGTTCGTCTTGGCCCCGCTCATCTTCTCGGGGACGTTCATTTACGCGACCTCGGTCGAGCGCGCGATCATTGCGACGGCCCTCTTCTGCATCGCCTCGTCGGCCACCTATGTCTTCAACGACCTGACCGATCGGGCGGCCGATGCCGCCCATCCGACCAAATCGCGCACGCGCCCGATCGCGAGCGGAGAGGTCACGCCCGCCCAGGCCCGGATGCTCCTCGCCGTGCTGTACGCGATCGTCGCGGCCGCCGCGTTGTGGAGCGTCGATACGACCGCCGTCGCGGTGGCTTACGTGCTTCTCAATGCCGCCTACACGGTGAAGCTCAAGCACATCCCCGTCGTCGACATCTTCGCGCTGGCGGGCGGCTTCGTCCTCCGGGTGTTCTGCGGCGCCGTCGCCATCGGCGTCCCGCTGTCGCTCTGGATGCTCATCACCACGCTGTGCCTCGCGCTGTATCTCGCGGCGGTCAAGCGACGGGATGAACTCGTGGCGACCGGCGGGTCGGCGCGATCCGTCTTGCGCCTGTATACGGTCCGCCTGCTGGACCGGTACGCCGAGATGTCCGCGCTCAGTGCGGTGGTCTTCTATGGGCTGTTCGTCATCACCGTGCGGCCCGGGTTGGCGATCACCGTGCCGCTCGTGCTGTTTGGTCTCTTCCGCTACTGGTACATCGCGGAATCGGGAACCGCGTCGGAATCACCGACGGACGCCGTCTGGACCGACATCCCGCTCATTGCGACCGTGCTCGGATGGGGTGCCCTGTGTGCCGCGGTTCTGCTGCGGCACCGGTTCACCGGTCCGTAGAGTCGCACGACCACGCCGGTCCGCGGTCAGACCGGCCTGCGGGTCGGCTCCCACATCGGCATCCGCTGGCCCCGGAAGAACGTCACCCAGGCCAGCACCCCCGCGGCGATGCTTCCCACCAGATAGCCGCACAACGCGATTGGACGCGCGAGCGGCCGCCGATCGCCCGTCCGCAGCGCCCACCACCCAATCCCCGCACCCGCCACGGCAGCCGCCAGCACCACCACGGCGACACGGTTCGTCAGCGCCAGTACGACGAGTCCCAGCAGCGCGGGTGGCACCGCCAGATACACCAGCCACCGGCAGAGTTTGTGGCTGAACAGCATGAAAGCGAAGACGCCGTAGCGCCGCGCGTCGAGGAGCGCGCGCTTGTACCACAGCGTTGCGAGGCCGCGGGCCATCGTCCGGACTTTGCGCCGGAACTCCGAGCGCAGCGACACGGTCCGCGGGACAACGCAGCGAGCGGCGGCAACAGACACCGACCGGAATCCCCGCTCGCGCGCGATGAGCACACTCGCGAAGTCGCGGCTCAGGGCGTCGGGGAAATCCGGTGCGTACACCGGCCGGCGAAACCCGTAGTAGCATCCGCTCGCGCCGATGATGGACCCCAGTCGCGTCTCGAGATCCCGAACGGCCATCTCGTACCCGACGTATCCCGACTCGCCGCGGTTCCCCTCGGCCTCGGCATCTCCGATGCTGACGTCACGGCCCGATGCCACGCCGACCGTCGGATCGCCAAAGGCGCGCACGAGCGGCTTGATGGCGTCCGGTAGAATGCGCACCGAGGCATCCGTGTTGATGATGATCTCGGCGCGCACCACGCCGGCGGCCGCGTTCTCGGCAGCCGTCTTCCCGCGCCGCACCGGCAGCCGCAGCAGCTCGACTCCCCGGTCCGCGTATGCGCGCACCACGGCGTCGGTTCCGTCCGTGGACCCGTCGGACACGACCAGGATCTGCCGGCGGTCCGCCGGATAATCCGCGCGCAGCAGGTTCTCGATGGTCGCGCCGATCGACCGCTCCTCGTTGTAGGCCGGCACGGTGATGCTGATGAAAGGCCATTCGGCCGGGATCTCCGGTTCTGTCGCCCCCGGCCGCGTGCGGCCCAGGATCGTGAGCACGAGCGGATACAGACCGTATGCATACCCGACGAGCGCCACCGGGATGAACAGGAGCGCAACCGCCCACCATGGGCCGGCCACCGTCATGCCGCCCCGCGGCCGGCCTTGCGGAGTTGGCGGGCCGCTGCCAGGTCGGCGTACAGCCGGTCGTATCGGTCGAGCCAAGGGGCGGTGCCGAATTGCGTGCGGAGCCGCCCGCGCGCGCGCGCGGCGCGCGCCCGCCCCGACGCCGGATCATCGACTGAATCGCGAATCGCCCGGGCGAGCGCCGGCGGATCCTCAGGCGGGACCAGATACGCCTCTGCGGGTGACACGACGGCCGGGACACCGCCGACGGCGGTCGCCACGACCGGGATTTCCGCATCCATCGCTTCGAAGAGTGCGATCGGCGTGCCCTCGCTACGGGAACTCAGGACGAAGAGGTCGAAGCCGCGGAACAGACGGGGCGCATCATTCACCTGGCCCATCCACCGGACCGCCTCCGACACGCCAAGCCGCGCGGCGTCGGCTTCGAGCGCGGGACGCTCGCCTCCGCTGCCGATGACGGCGACCGTTAGCGGCCGGTCACGCAGCTCGGGCAGCGCCGCCAGCAAGACGTCCAGGCCCTTCTCGCGAGACAACCGGCCCACCCAGCCGATGATGAACTCATCCGCGCGCGCAAAGAGCCGCGTCCGCGCCTCGGCCCGCTCCAGCGGAGGCGCCACCTGGTCATACGCGTTCTGGATGACGTGGACCCGGGCCGCTGGTACCCCGAAGCGCATCAGCGCGTCAGCCACCGTGTCGGACACGGCGACCACCCCGTCGAATTGGCGAAAGGCCCGCCGCTGGATCGCCGCATTCACGAAGCTGCGGATCCCTTCCCCCGTGAACCCATGCACCGTCGTCACCGACGGGATGTTGCGCTCTTTCGCGATACCCGAATCCACGACGTCCGGCCGCCGTCCATGGGTATGCACGATGGACGCGGAGTGCTGGGCGGCGAGGTTTCGGATCGCCGCCCGCTCTCCCAGGTAGTCCCGGCGGCCGACGATCACCGGGACCGCCAGCACGCTGGTTCCCGCGAGGCTGGTGACGAAGGGGTGCTCGTACGCTTCGGCCGCGGCGTCGGCGGCCAGCCGGTGGTTCCGCTCGAGGACTGCGGCCACCGTAACCGTGTGCCCCCGCGCCGCTTGGCCGACCGCGAGCGCCCGGACCACCCGTTCGAGTCCGCCAGCCGGAGCCGGCGCCAGGACATGTAGGATCGATCGTTGCGATGCTGGCTGGACGACGGGCACGTCCGTAGGCTAGCGCGAACCTTTCAACGGGAATAGGGGCGCCACATCACCAATTCGCGGGTTGCTCCCGGGTATCCGCGCTTGGCGCGCTATTTTCCAGTGGCGTATCGCGCCGATGCGCGTCGATTGTAGAGGCAATGCCACAGATGCCGGTTGACGCGTGGCCAGCCCGCGGCCGCGGGTTGGTGGCACCCCGTGTTTCGATCTCTTTGACGATTGTTAACTCACTAATCGACATAGACTTGAGAATGATTCCCGTGAGCCGGAGACTGGGCCCGTGGCGTCGCTTCGCGTGGCCACTGGCTTGCTGAGTGGTGGACATCGTGGACCCCAATACAAGCTCCAACCCCGAGTCCAGCTTCGGCCGGTCCGCCCCGACCCATCGCGGCGCCTCTTCCCTCGGTCGTGACGTCAGGCCCATGCGAGTGACGGCGCAGACACCGGGCGGCGCTCTCTCCGTTCGCCGATCGAATTTCGAGATCGACGCGTCGGCGACCGGGCCGCACATCCTGACCGTCGCGCTGGAGGATTACTACCACGTCGGTGCCTTCAACCGCGTCATTCAGCGCGGGCAGTGGTACCGGTTCGAGCGGCGCATCGAAGCGAGTACCATGCGCACGCTCGACCTTCTGGACGAGTTCCAGTCGCGGGCCACGTTTTTCGTGCTGGGGTGGGTCGCGGACACGATGCCGGAGCTGATCCGCGTGGTCGCTGAGCGCGGACACGAGATCGCCAGCAAGGGCTACTACCACCGCAACATCCGGCAGTTGACGCCAGCGGAATTCCGGGACGACCTCGCCCGCGCCCGCGAGGCGCTCGAACGGGCGGGCGGTCACCGCATCATCGGCTATCGGGTCGCCGACGACTGGTTTCAGCCGGCCGACCTGTGGGCCCTCGATGTCCTCGCCGATGAGGGCTACGAGTACGACTCCAGCGTCGGTCCGATCCTCCGGTCCTACGCATCGGAGCCGTGGCGGCGCTTCGCCCATCTGCACCGCTACAATGACCGCACGCTGTGGGAGTTGCCGATATCGACCGCGGATGTCTTCGGATTCCTCGTGCCGATCGCCGGCGGCAATTATTTCCGGCAGTTTCCGGAGCGGATGGTCCGGCGCGCCGTCGCGCAATGGACGCGTACGTATACCGCGCCCTACGTCATGTACTTCCATACGTGGGAGCTCGATCCGGACCAGCCCAAGATCAACTCGGCCCCGTGGTTCTCGCGCGTGCGCCAGTACCGGAACCTCGACCGGATGCCGCACATACTGCGGTACTACCTCAAACGATATCAGTTCACGACTGCGGCCGGATATCTGGGCCTGACGCCCACCGCGATCCGCATGGACACCCGCGAGACGATTCTGCCGCGTGCGCGGGTCTCGGGCGGCGTGATGGTCCTGAAGCCGGCCGGAAGCGGCGACGCGCAAATCGGTGGCGGCGACGCGCGCGGGCTGCTGAGTGCCGGGTCCGCATCAGGCCCCGTTCTGGCGGTACCGCCCGCCGAGCGCATACCGGTGTCGGTCGTCATCCCGTGCTACAACGAAGAGTTGATCCTCCCCTATCTCGCCAATACGCTGGCGAGTGTGGAAGCGCACCTCACGGCGTACGCTTTCACGTTCATCTTCGTGGACGATCACAGTTCCGACGGCACCAATGAAGCGCTCCACCGGATCTTCGGCGACCGTCCGAACTGCGTCATCGTGCGGCACGCCACCAATCAGGGCGTCGCGGCGGGGATCGTCACCGGCATCCAGCGCGCGACGACCGACATCGTATGCTCGATGGACTGTGACTGTACATACGACCCGCACGAGCTGCAGCACATGATCCCGCTCCTGGCCGACGGCGTTGACCTGGTGACGGCATCGCCGTACCATGCGCTCGGCAAGGTCCGCAACGTGCCGGCGTGGCGGCTCGGCCTGTCCAAATCGCTGTCCGGCCTGTACCGGATCGTGCTCCACCAGCGATTGGCCACCTACACGAGCTGTTTCCGCGTGTACCGCCGGAGCGCTGCGGCCACGGTGCAGTTGGACAACACCGGGTTCCTCGGCGTCGCGGAGATGCTCGGGAAGCTCGACCTGCGGGGCTCCAAGATCGCGGAATACCCGACGACGCTCGAGGTCCGGATGATCGGACGTTCGAAGATGAAGGTGCTGCGGACGATTGCCGGCCATTTGGGGCTGTTGGCGCGGCTCGCCTTCCAACGCCTGGCGACGCGCCGCAAGTCGTGACAGCCGGCGATCAGGGCATTACGAGCGGACCGCCATCCAGCGGCCCGGTGGCGGGCGCGCACCCGCATGTCGGGATCGTGGGCGGTGGGATGCTGGGCCTCGGCCTGGCCGCCCAACTGGCGCGGAACGGCCATCGCGTGACCGTGATCGAAGGCGCGGCAGCCCTCGGCGGCCTGGCGGCGGCCGACAGCATCGGGGACGTGACGTGGGACCGCTTCTACCACGTGACGCTGCTCTCGGACTCCCACCTGCGCGCGCTGCTCGACGATATCGGGCTCGGCGACCGCCTCCGCTGGCGCACCACGCGCACCGGATTCTTTACCGGCGGACGACTCGTGTCGATGTCGTCCGCGCTCGATTTCCTGATGTTCCCGCCGCTTGGCCTCTTCGCCAAGGCGCGGCTGGGGTGGACGATCCTCTACGCCTCGCGCGTCAAGGACCCGGCGCCACTCGAGCAGGTGACGGTCGTCGAATGGCTGACACGTCTGTCCGGCCGCAGCACGGTCGAACGCATCTGGCTGCCGCTGCTGCGCAGCAAGCTCGGTGAGAACTACCGGCTCGCGAGCGCGGCGTTCATCTGGGCGATCATCGCCCGTCTCTATGCGGCCAGGCGCTCCGGTCTCAAGCGCGAGATGTTCGGGTACGTCGAAGGCGGCTACGACGCCGTTCTGACCCACTTGCGGTCCGCGCTCGAGAGCCGCGGTATCGAAATTGTCACCGGCCGGCCGGCGACCGACGTGCGTGGCGACGCCGCGGGCGGCGAGGTGCGCTTCGCGGATGGATCGTCCCGCCACTTCGATGCCGTGGTGCTCACCCTACCATGCGGCCGCGTCGCGGCGCTCTGCCCGCAGTTGACGGCGCCGGAACGTGAGCGGTTGCAGAAGGTCGTCTATCAGGGCGTGGTCTGTCCATCGCTGTTGCTCGCGCGCCCGCTGGCCGATTACTACGTCACCAATATCACCGACCCCGGCATCCCGTTCACCGGTGTGATCGAGATGACCGCGCTCGTGGATCCCGCATCGTTCGGCGGCCGGTCCCTCGTCTATCTCCCGCGCTACCTGGCCCAGGATGATCCGACGTGGAAGCGCAGCGACGACGACCTGGTCGCTGAAACCGTGGCGACGCTGGCCCGGATGTATCCGCAGTTCCGGCAGGGCGACGTGCTGGCATCACGCGTGGCACGCGTCCGCGAGGTGCACGCGATTTCCACGATCGACTACTCGCGGTCCCTGCTGCCGCCGCTCCAGACGTCGATCGACAATGTCTTCGTGGTGAACTCGGCGCAAATCGCGTACGGGACGCTCAACGTCAATGAGACGCTTGCGTTGGCAGCCCGGCAGGCGGCGGCGCTCGCAGCGTTGATCGGTCCGGCCAGAGGGTCCTCGCGCCGCGGGCAGAACGGCTTCTCGGTCCCGGCGCCCGGCCGTGCGGCCGTGTCGCCCACCCGGGCCCCGGCCGCCGGCGCCGCGTCGTGACCGAAGCGCCGGTTCCCACCATGACCGACTCCCGCCCGCTCGCGAGCGTCTCGCTCGACGTGGACAACCAGTGGTCGTACATGAAGACGCACGGCGACGCCGGGTGGGAGGCGCGCCCGTCGTACTATGAGGTGTTCTTCGACACCACGCTGCGCGCCCTCGACACGCTCAACATGCGCATCACGTTCTTCGTCGTGGGGAGGGACGCGGCGGTCCCCGCCCACCACGATCAGCTTCGCGCCGTGATTGCGGCGGGGCACGAGGTCGGCAACCATTCGTTCGAGCACGAGCCCTGGCTGCACCGCTATACACCGGAGCAACTGGCGTCCGAGATCGGCAATGCGGAGGCCGCGATCGAGGCGGCCACCGGGCAGCGGCCGGTGGGATTCCGGGGGCCGGGCTTCAGTTGGAGCCCCGCGCTGTTCGAGGTGCTCGTCGATCGCGGATATATCTATGATGCGTCGACGCTGCCGACGTACCTCGGCCCGCTCGCTCGCGCTTACTACTTCTGGACCGCGCACCTGACCCCGGCCCAGCAAGAGGAGCGCGCCGCGCTGTTCGGTTCGGCGAGCGACGGGTTGAGGCCGGTGCGGCCGTACCGCTGGTCGCTTCCGTCAGGACGGACCCTGCTCGAGATTCCGGTGACCACGATTCCCGTGGTGAAGACGCCGTTCCATCTCAGCTACCTGCTGTATCTGAGCCGGGTCTCGGAAGCGGCGATGGCCGCCTACCTGCGATTCGCGATCATGATGTGCCGGCTCACCGGGACGGAGCCGAGTTTCCTGCTCCATCCGCTCGACCTGCTGGGCGGCGATCAGGCGCCGGCATTGCAATTCTTCCCCGGTATGGATCTGGCGGGCTATCGGAAAGTGCAACTCTTCACGCGCGTGCTCCGGATCCTGGGCGAACACTTCCGCCTGGTCGACATGAGCACACATGCCCGCGCGATTCTCGGCCGCCGCGCTCCTGTGTTGCGGCCCGCCCTCCCTCCGGTCCCGGCGCCCCCTCCGGCGCGCGCCGGCGCCGGCCGCTCGTGATCGCCTGACCATGTGCGGCATCGTCGGCATCATCAATCGCGACCGGCAACCCGTGGAGCGCGCTGTGCTCGCGGACATGGCGGATGTGATTCGCCATCGCGGCCCGGATGGCGAAGGCTGCTTCATCGACGGACCGGTCGGTTTCTATCACAAGCGGCTCGCCATCATCGACCTCGTGACGGGCGCGCAGCCCATGACCAGGGGCGCGCTGACCATCGCATTCAATGGCGAGATCTACAACTACGTGGAGCTGCGGGCCGAATTGCAGCAGCGCGGCCACGCCTTCCGCACCACGTCGGACACCGAAGTCATTCTGGCGATGTACGCGGAGTATGGGCCCGAGTGCGTGAAGCGGCTGAACGGGATGTTCGCGTTCATGATGTACGATCGGGACCGGCAAACCGTGTTCGTCGCCCGCGACCATTTCGGCATCAAGCCGCTCTACTACGCCGCCTCGGGCCGGCACATCCTCTTCGCCTCGGAGATCAAAGCGCTTCTGCAGCATCCGTCGGTCACCGCCGCGCCCGACCACGATGCGATCCGGGAATACATCACCTTTCAGTTCGTCACGGGTGAGAACACGATGTTCGCGGGAATCCGCAAGCTCCGCCCGGGCCACTGGCAGATGATCGACCTGAAGTCTGGCGACTGCCGGACGGAATGCTTCTGGGAACCCCGGTTTGCGATCGACCCGTACCACACCGAGGAGTATTTCGTCGTCGAAGTCCGGAGGCTGCTCGAAGATGCGATCCGGCTGCAGCTCCGGAGCGATGTGCCCGTCGGCGCCTATCTCAGTGGCGGCACCGATTCGAGCATCGTGACGCTCCTCGCGGCGCCGCACGCGGCGCCGCCGTTTCACACGTTCACCGGTGCGTTCCGCGAAGGCCCGGAATTCGACGAGACCCGGTACTCTCGGGAAGTCGCCGCCCAGTGCCAGGCGACGGTGCACGAGATCGTCCCGACGGAGCAGCAGTTCGTCGACCTGATGCCGTCGATGGTTTACCAGATGGACGAGCCGACCGCGGGGCCGGGACTCTTCCCGCAATTCATTGTCGCCCGGTGCGCCGCCCAGACGGTGAAGGTCGTCCTCGGCGGCCAGGGCGGCGACGAGATCTTCGGTGGCTACGCCCGATACCTGGTGGCCTATCTGGAGCAGGCAATCAAGGGGGCGATCTTCGAGAGCAACGAAGAGGCCGAGCACATCGTGTCGCTCAAGTCGATCATCCCGAACCTGCCCGCGCTTCGGCAGTACGCGCCAATGCTGCAGACGTTCTGGCGCCAGGATGTCTTCGAGTCGATGGACCGGCGCTATTTCCGGCTCATCGACCGTAGCGGCGGCGCCCTGTCCCTCTTCAGCGACGATTTCCGAGCGACCTATCATCGCGAGGACCTCTTCGCGCGATTCCAGGCGGTCTTCAATCACCCGGACACCCAGTCCTACTACAACAAGATGACGCACTTCGACCTGGTGACCGGCCTGCCGTCGCTCCTCCACGTCGAGGACCGCGTCAGCATGGCGTCGTCACTGGAGTCGCGCGTGCCCATCCTCGACTACCGGGTCGCCGATCTGGTGACCAGCATGCCCCCGCGCATGAAATTCCGTGGGGGCGAGCTGAAGTACATGCTCCTCCGGGCAACGGCCAATCTGTTGCCTCGGCGGGTCGCCGAGCGTAAAGACAAGATGGGGTTCCCTGTGCCGATGCATCTGTGGGCCAAGGGCGCGTCGCGCGATTTCTTCGCCGATGTGCTGCTGTCTTCCCGGGCCCGCGATCGCGGTATCTTCGATACCCGCGAGGTGGCGAAACTCATGGACGGCGAGTCCGCGTTCGGGCGGCGCCTGTGGGGGTTGCTCAACCTCGAGCTCTGGCACCGGCAATTCATCGACGCGGCCTAGCGTTCGGCTGCACTGACCCGTCCGACTTCGTTCCCGTACGTCAAGTTTTCCGACAACACGAGCGAATCTCCCGTGCCTCTCACTCTCGGCGACCGCGGCGTTCAATCCTGGCAGGTCCGAAAGATCGCGGTGATCGGCCCCGGCATCGTGGGGATGCCGATGGCTGCGCTCCTCGCGCACTCACGCATCTGCGAGGGCAGCGACACCCCGGCCCGGGTCGTCGTCGTCCAGCGCGACTCACCCACATCCGGCTGGAAGGTCGACGCGATCAACGCCGGCAAGTCTCCGATTGGCGGCGTCGAGCCCGATCTCGACCGCGTCGTCGCGGAATCCGTCGCCGCCGGCCTGCTCAGCGCGACTCGCGACTACGCCGGCCTGCGAGACGCGGATGTGATCCTCGTGTGCGTCCAGACCGACAAGGCCGGCATCGCACCGGATTACGGCCCGCTGTTCGAGGCGCTGACCCATGTCGCGGAGACACTGCGAACCCGCCCAGCCGGCAACGTGCCGCTCATCGTGTTCGAGTCGACCCTCGCGCCGTCGTCGATGGCGACGGTCATCCGCGAGCACTTCGCCAAGTATGGGCTGATCGAGGGCCGCGACATCCTGCTCGGCAACAGCCCGAACCGCGTCATGCCCGGCCGTCTGGTCGAGCGCGTTGCCGCGTCGGACAAGCTCGTGGCCGGACTGCATCCCGCGACGCCGCAGCTCATCAAGAAGCTCTACGCCCGGATCGTGACCCGTGGGACCCTCTATCCGACGAACAGCATGACCGCGGAAGTCGTCAAGACGCTCGAGAACGCATACCGGGATGTGCGGATCGCGTTCGCGGCGGAAGTCGCGCGCGACTGCGATGCCCGCGACATCGACTTCTATAAGGTGCGCGATCAGGTCAACACGCGGCTCGCCCAGGCGGATGCCGCGAGTGCCGACCCCAACGCCGTTCCGAGTGGCGGACTGCTCGTCCCCACAGTCGGCGTCGGCGGGCATTGCCTGCCAAAAGACGGCATTCTGCTCTGGTGGCGGCGGCTCGAAAGCAAAGGCGACACGAGCCGGAGCCTGATCCTCGAGGCGCGCCGCATCAATGATGCCTCGCCCGCCGAGACGGTGCGCCTCGCCGAGCGCGTCCTGGGCCCGGTGGACGGGCGGCCGGTCGCACTGCTCGGGACGGCGTATCGCTTCAACTCCGAAGACACCCGCAACTCGCCTACGCTTTCGCTCGGCAAGCTCCTGTTGGCGCGCGGCTGCCGGGTCCGGTTGCACGACCCGTACGTGAAGGGCGACGACCAGAACCTTCGCAAATTCGGGCTGACCGACCACTTCACACGCGACCTCACGGAAGCCGTCAAGGACGCGGAGTGGCTCGTGATGTGCACAGCACACCGCGACTACGTGAGTGGCCGCGACGCGATGCTCGACGCCGCGCCCAAGGCCCGCGGTGTCGTCGATGGCTGCAACGTCTACCACGCGGCGGACATCACCCGGCGCGGACTGCTGTATACCGGCATCGGACGCGGCCACCGCGCGCCGGCCCCGGCGGAGATCGACTCCGTGACCGCCGCGTTCCGCGCGGTGGAACGGGGGTTGGCGAACGAGGTACAGGAGGTGGTTGATTTCCTCAATGACCGCTATGCCAGCGACAAATTCAATCGCGTGCAGTTCGCCGACGTGCAGAAGCTGGCCGGTACCTGCGTCACGGGGTGCGCGATCGTCGACCCCGGACCGGTGGCGGCGATCCCTGCGGGCCTGGGCTCGGGGTCTGTCCTGCTCCGGCGCGCCGTTGGCAGCACCGGCCCGGTCGCGGCAGCCGCGGTTTGAGTGTTAGCTGACGCCGCCGCGACGTAACTCACTCGGAGCTACCGCCTGCCGACCGTAGCGGCAGTATCGCAGCCGCCCGCTCAGCCGACCGTGGACACTACCGACGCTCGAGGCTCGCGATCGCGGTGGGTCCTGGCCGCGTCCGCGGCCGGCCTCATCGCCCTCACGATCTGGAACTCCCTCCACAAGAGCCTCTGGATCGACGAGGCGTACTCGTTCCACTCGGCGAGCCGCACGCTGGCCGCCACGTGGCACCAGGCGATCCACTTCGAGACGCAGCCGCCGCTGTACTTCATCCTGCTCAACCTCTGGTTGCGCCTCGGACCACCGAGTGTGCACTGGATGCGCGTGCTGTCCGCACTCGCCGTGATCGGGTGCATCGTATTCCTCTGGGCCACACGACCGGCCCACACCGGACGTCGCGGCGTCCCCGCATCGGTATTTGCGGTGGTGACCGCGACGATCGTCTGGGCGGCGGCCGAGGCCAGGCCCTACGCGCTGGCGCTCTTCTTCTCGGCGTGGACGATGTACTTCTTCGTCCGCATCATGGACCGCCGGGACGACCGCTCCTGGCGCGACGCGGCGCTCTACGCGATCGGCGCCTATGCCGGCCTCCTCACGTTCTATTACGTGGGCTTCCTGCTGGCCGGGCAGTGGGTCGCCGCGGCATTGCTGCAGCGGGGCCGGCGTTGGCTCACGATCGCGCTCGCGGTGGTGGCGTTCGCGTTCGTGCCCTGGCTCTCGGTCGTTCGTGATCAGTTGACGAGGAACATCAACCCCGTCCCGGCCATCGTGCCGCAGCCGGCGATGCGTTACCTCGCGGGCGGCCCGTCCACCAACCCGCCGGCGGCGTTTCTCGCCGGAGTGTTCGGCGACTCCCCCGTCCTGACACAAACGTCCTTCGGCGCGATCATCGTCGGGGGATTGATTCTCCTCGTCGTGATCCTGCGCTTCGCGGTGCCGGACCGCGGTGTGCCCCGCCCGGAGACGGCGATGGCGTCGCCTTTGCCGGACGGCCATGCGTCCCCCCACGATCTCGCCACATATCACTGGCTCGAGCCGGCCCTGGTCGTAACACTGGCTGCCCCGGCAATTGGATTGCTGGGACTGCAGTTCTGGAACATCGTGTCCGTCTATCCCCGGCACCTCGCGTGCCTCACGCCGCCGTTCATTCTGTTGTGTACGCTCTGGACTGCCCGCATCGCTCCGGGCGTGTGGCGTTGGGTGGGCAGCGCCGCGCTGATGCTGTCCGCGGTGCTTGCATTGGTCAGCTTCGAGCGTCACGTAGACGTCGCGGACTCGCGCGGCGCGGCCGCCTACGTCGCCCAGCACGGCCGGCCGGACGAGCCGGTCCTCGTAATCGGACCGGAAGCGGTCCTGCCCTTCCGCTACTACTACTATGCGGGAGCCGACGGAGGACGCGCGCCGGTGTTCGGTGTCCCGATCGACGCGTCGCTCGACGTGTACGAGCCGGCGCTGTTCGACCTGCGCGACACCTCACAGATCGGCAAGCGGATGCGCGATGCCGGCGTGCCGAACCGTTATTGGATGGTCGTGTCGGAGGGGTTCGTGTGGCACACCGCCCCGGCCGGTTCGATCGTGACCAGCTTCCTGCGGGCCCGAGCCACCGTGCTCGATAGTGCCACCTTCACGAATGTCTACGTCATCCATGCGGTGAGACGGTGACCGGCCCGCGGCCGTCCACACGTGAGGCCGCGACGGGGCACATACCTGCAGGAGATGCCCCGGTCAGGCCGCCGGAGCTGCGGGCCGATTGGCTCGACCCCCTGAAAGGCTTCGCGATCCTCGCCGTACTGCTGAACCACTTCGTGGAGTCAGTCGGCCCCGGACCGTGGTTCACGAATCCCAGCAACGATTGGCCCGGCCTGGCCACACGGCTGCACACGTTCTTCCCCGACGATCGGTCTCTGCCGATCGCCATGGTGCGCACCCTCGGCTGGCTCGGTGACAGCGGACCCGGCGTGTTCATTTTCGCGAGTGGCGTCGGCCTCACACTCGCCGCGCTGAGTCGGCCGCACGTCCAGAGCGCCACGAGAGAGTTCTACCGTCGCCGCCTCGCACGGCTGTTTCCGCTCTACATCGCGATGCACTTCATCGTCCTGGGAGGCGATCTTGCCGTCCCGGGCAACCTGCTCACGTTCGGCAGTCCGCTCACATTGTTCAGTCTCGCCGGATTCCGCGGCACCGCGTCGCTGTTCTACTATATCGCGCCCGCATGGTGGTACATCTGGCTGATCGTTCAGTTGTACCTGGTATTTCCCTTCCTCCTGCCATGGCTGCGGCGCACGGGACCTGTCTGGTTCCTCGCCGGGACGCTGGCGATCACGATCGCATCGCGTGGACTCGGGATCCTGTATTCGCCGCACCTCTACATGTGGATGACCGGCATGTTCGCGGGGACGCGGCTCGCGGAGTTCGCGGCCGGCATGGTGGCCGCGTGGTGGCTGGTGGAGGGCCAGGCGAACGGTCACAAACAGCCCGCCGCCGGATGGGTCGCCGCGTGGGCAGCCATGGTCTACGTGGCAGGGCTAGCCTGCTCGGTAACGCTGACGGGATCGCTCATCTCCAACCTGCTCGTCACACTCGGCCTCTCTGGGCTGTTCTACGGGATGTGGCGGCTCTTGCGCGCCCACGTTCCGATGGCGGCAACAGGTATCACCATCGTGGGCGCCAGCTCCTACGCGGTCTACCTGCTGCACCAGCCACTGTTGGAGTGGACCCGCCTCGCACTCGCCGGGCATCGCCGCCCGTATATGGCCGCTGCGCTCCTGGTGCTTGCAGCGTCCATTCCCGCTGGCCGTGCGGTCGAGCGCGGCATGGCGGTTCTCACCCAACGGGGACCGGCGTGGCTCCGCGCCCACACTACTGTGCTCTCCGGCCTGACGGGCATCGCGATATTCGCGACTTTGCTGGGGGTAGAACCGCAGACGGCATCCTCCGGTTTCTACGAGCGAGCGGTCTGCTTTGCCATCGCCGCCGGCACTGCGGTCGCGCTATGGCTGGAGCGGTTGGCACGTCCTCGCGGTGGGCCTGCCGGCGCGGCCACTGCCGGTGCCCCTGAGCCCGCGTGGGCAGCCGTGGCGCGCCGCACCGGGCTCGTGGCGGGACTGACCGGCCTGTTCCTGATGCCGCCCGGCTACGGCTACCTGGCAGCCCCCGCGGGTCTCATCGTGGCATTGGTCGCGACGGCCGTGGACCAGACGGGTGGCCGCGCGCGGCCGCCATACTGGGCATGGGGTGCCGGGATCGGCGGCCTGCTGGCGCTGTCCGGCGCGGGGGAACTCGTGGTGCGCCGAGTCGCCCCGCGTGAGGTGGGAGGCTGGGGCGAGCGGCCCGCCTTGATGGTGCATCCGACACGGGCCTTCGGCCTCATTCCGAACCGCGTCACACGTTTGCGCTACAACGACTACGACTATGTCGTGCGCACCAACTCGATGGGACTCGCGAGTCCCGAGATCCCGGCCGCGCGGCCGGCGCCCGACGCGCTGCGCGTGCTGACGACCGGCGATGCGTTCACGATGCCCGAGGGGCTGAACTACGAGGAGTCGTTCCCCGCTCTGCTCGACTCCGCGCTCAGCCAGTGTCTCGCCCCGCGGCCCGTGCAGGTGATCAACGCGGGTGTGACCGGTTACGGCCCGCTCGAGGAGGAGCCGCAGTTCGACGAGCTCGGAGCGCTGTACCGCCCCGACATCGTCGTGCACGAGTTCTTCGTGAACGACTGGTCCGACATCACCGTCGGCGCCGGCGAGCGGCGCCAGGGGATCGGACTCACGGGGCAGCGCCTCACGCGCGGGTGGCTCCTCGGCCACTCCGATCTCGCCGTCAACGCGCGGCTGCTGTATGAGCGGATCGTCTCGGCGTTGACCGGACAGATCTCCGCGACGCAGCGCTACAAGCTCCTGCTCGACTACTACCGCACCGGACCCAACCCGCTCTATAGTCCGGCCAACATCGATCGCATGACGCGGTTCATCGCGCACTTTCGCGACGCCGCGCGAGCGGACGGAGGGACGCTCGTCATCTTCTACACTCCCGGCGGCGTGACGGTGCTCCCACGCGACCAGATCGCATATCTCCCGCCGTCCGGGATCCCGTTGACGGACTCCGTGCACTACGATCTCCGGCGGCCGTTCACCACCCTCCAGCGGATCACCGATTCGCTCGGCGTGCCCCTGGCAGACCTCACGGGCCCGTTGCGCGCCTATCGCCCGCAGCCGGTCTATTACCCTAACCAGTGGCACTGGAACGCTGCCGGCCACCGGGCGGCCGCGGCGGCCATCATGACGGTGCTCAGCCGGCACGGATTGATCGGCGGCAGGTGTGCTCCGTGAGTGGGGCGCTCAATACCGCCAACATCGTCCGAGCGGCGCTGCTGGTCACGGTCTGCCTGTGTGCGGTCGTCGACGTGCGGCGCCGACAGCACACGGATGGCGCCCACTCGCTGGCCCGCGGCGCTCTCGCACTATGGTCGGGCATCACGATCGCGTTCACCGTGTTTCTGTGGGCGGACCACATCCGGTTCCCGTTCCTCCTCGACCTGATGGAAGGGACCGTCCTCCAGCATGTCGCGCGGGCCGCCCACGGATTGCCGGTCTACCCCGCGCCGGCACCCGGCTTCGTGCCGCTGGCGTACAATCCACTGTACTACTACCTCTGTGCCCCCGTGACCTGGGTGTTCGGTCTCAACCTGCCGGCGCTTCGCCTGGTCGCGATCGCGGGCATGGCGGGCAGTGGCGCCGTGATCTACGCCACGGTCCGCGGATGGACCGGATCGCAGTGGTGGGGGTTGATCGGCCTCGGACTCTTCGCCGCGGCGTACCGCGTCATGGACGCGTACCTCGACACGGCGCATTCCGATTCCTGGCTCCTCTGCACGGCGCTGTTCGGCACGTACGTCATCGACCGGGCAACGACGCGCGCGGGACGCATCGCCGGCACCATCATTCTCGTCCTGAGTTTCTGGTTCAAGCAACACGGCGCGCTGTTCGCGCTGGGCGGCGTTGGCTTTCTCACGTTCCGCGATGGATGGCGCGCATCACTGCCCGCATGGACAGTCGTCGTGCTCCTCGGCGTGCTGGCCTACGTGGCCGCGGTCCAGTGGCCGTTTGGACCGGCGTTCCACTACTTCACCTGGGACGTGCCCCGCAAGTGGTCCACGGTCAACGCCGGCGCGGTCGTGCGCCTGGCGCGCTTCACGGCCCGCGCCTACCTGCCCCTGTTCGCCGCTAGCCTGATTCCGCTGGTGCGCGTCTGGCGGAAGCGCGCGCCGTTGCGCATCTGGCATGTTCAGTGGTGCTGTGCGGCCGCGAGTGCGCTGCAGGGGGCGCTGGACGCTGGGTCATCCGATAATGTATTCATTCCCTTCGGCGCGTTCGTCATCGTTCTGGGCACCGTCGGACTGGCGGAGTCCGTGCGGGCCAACGCCGGTGTGTGGGCGCAGGCGGCACAGCCGGTCGCGGTCGCGGCGGCGTTCATACCACTCATCTACGCCCCTCGGACCGTGATACTGTCGCCGCACGCACCCGCGGCATATGCTGATTTTCTCGGTTTCGTTCACGGGCTGGACGGACCGTTGTACGCGCCGGACGTTGGCGAGCTGGCTGGCCCGCCGCTGTTTCATCCCGGAGCACACTGGGTGGCGCTCGACGACATCGGACGCGGGCCCGGACATACGGACCGGGACCGCGCCATCGCGTACGACTTGATGGGCCCCGCCGAACGTCCGGCGGGACCGGCGTATCTCATCACCAACCTGCCGCTCGCGACCGAGCAGCCGCCGCTCTCGCTACTCGCCGGTTCCTACGCGCTGCAGGCCGATTTCGGGGACCGGTTCGAGGCGCTTGCAGGACTGCCCAAGCGCTACAATCACCGTTTTCCCCGATACCTCTACCGATTCTCGGGGACACCGGCGGCGGGGGCGCCTCCAACCGGCGCATGAGACGGGCCTCCTGGCTTCGCGCCCACCGGGGGTGGCTGTTCGCGGCCATCTTCCTCTTCGGCGCGGGTATCCGCGCGATCGATCTCTGGCGGCCGGTCGACGGCCGGATCCGCGAGAGTTGGCGCGAGAGCGACGAAGCCGCGATCGCGCGGAACTTCACGCGCGAGGGCATGAACATCCTCTATCCTCGCATCGACTGGCGCGGGGATGGGCCGGGCTTCGCGGAGATGGAGTTCCCGCTGTTTCCGTGGACGATCGCGGCGCTCTACGAAACGTTCGGATTCCACGAGGTGCTGGGCCGGATTCTCGCGTATACGTTTGCCCTCGCGACGCTTGCGATCTTCCTGGCGCTGGCGCGACGATTGCTCCCCTGGCGCGGGGCGCTCGCGGCCGGGCTCTTCTTCGCGCTGAACCCGCTCATCGTCCGCATTTCGAACGCGCTGCAACCCGAAGCGCTCATGCTGCTCGCGTACGTGGGTGGCGTCTACGCATTCGTGCGATGGCTCGAGGCACGAAAACCGGGACGCCAGGCCGTTGGCTGGTGGGCACTCGCCGCCGTGGCCACGTCGCTCGCGATTCTCGCCAAGGCAACCGCGGCGCACATCGGACTGCTGTTCGCCGTCATGCTGTGGCGACGATACCGCTGGGGGGCGCTCCGGGACCCGTGGGTCTGGGGATTCGGCATCATCGCCCTCGTGCCCTCGGCGCTCTGGTACAGCCACGCCCACCATTTCTGGCTCATCTACGGCAATTCGCTCGGCCTGTCCAACGAGGACCACTGGATCGGGATCGATGTGTTCCGTGAATCATCCTTCACGCTCGGACTCATTACGGCGGAACTGTTCTACGTGTGGACGGCGGCCGGCGCGGTCACGGGCCTCTACGGGTTCGCCTCCGCGCCGAAGGCACCGGCGTCGCTGGTCGCCGTGCCGTGGCTGGCTGGCGCCATGCTGTTCTACATCGCCGCGATCCGCACCACGGCGAATTCCTGGGCGCTCTATTACCACATCTTCTCGGTCGCGCCCGTCGCGCTGCTCTTCGGCCTGGGCGTCGCGCAGTTGGCGCGCCTGCGATGGCGCCGCGGTGTGCTGGCCGGCATCGCCGCCGCCATGGTGCCGTGCGTGATCGTCATCTGGTACTTCGTCGTGCACGACCTGCCGATCGGATACAGCTCGTCGCGCGGGGTGAAGCTGGGCGCGATCGCGCTGGTCACCCTCTACATGGTGATCCTCGTAATAGTTGGCCGCCGCCGGCCTGCCGGGATCAGACACGCACCCGCACTCGCCGTTACGGCCGCCGCGATGACGCCGCTCGCGCTGCTGCTGCTCGCCGCGCAGGTGGCGGACGATGTGCATCCGCACCACGAAACCGGCAATTACATAGCGGCCAAGCTGTTCGCGCCATGGATTCCGGCCGGCACGCTTATCGTCTCGTCGGGCGGCCCGTGCCACACCGCAATGGCCCCGCACGTGGCCTACAACCAATCGTATATGTTCTACTGGCTCGACCGCAAAGGTTTCGACATCTGCGTCGAGCAGCAGTCGATGACGCGGCTCGACAGCATCGTCGCCCGCGGAGCGAGATTCTTCGTCGCGAACGACTCGCTTGTCCATTCTCGGCCCGGATTTGCGGATGATTTGAACCGCCGATTCCCGGTGCTCGTCACATCCAACGGATGGTCGCTGTACGCCCTCCGCCCAGCAGAGACGGGAGAGCATGACCACTAACACGCCCGGCCGGTCCGGGACAGACACAACGCACGCGACGACCACGCACGCGACGACGACGCACGCGACCCGGCTTGGCGCGCAGGCGATCGCGGCCATCGCGCTGGTCGTCATCGTCCACACGCTCTGGCTTGGCCGATATCCGATCATTGCCCCCGATGAGGGCGGCTGGCCGCTGGCGGTCCGGAACTGGGCCGACCACGGACTGGCCACGTTCGACTACTACCAGGCGCCGGTCTACCACTGGATTCTCGGTCTGGCCTTCCGGCTGTTCGGGCCCACGGTCGTCGTTGGACGCGATACGGCCGCCATCTTCACGCTGCTCGGCCTCGCGTGTTTCACCGGCGCCGCGTACCGCCTGACCGGCGATCGCCGCACCGCGCTCTGGGCGCTGTTGCTGCTCGGATTGGACTACGCGACGGTGCTGACGGACCGGCGCGCCTACATCGAGCCGTTCCAGATGTTCTGGATGAACGCGCTGGTCTTTTTCTGCCTCGGCCGCACCCGGCGCGACCTCGTCGCCGCCGCGCTAGCAACGGCCGGCCTACTCCTCACGAAGGCGAATGGCGCCTTCATCCTCGTCGCTCTCGTCCTCGCGAGCCTCACGGACGCCCCCCCAATGGACCGAGAACGCCGGCGCAGGTCGTGGCTCGCACTCGCCGCGGGCGCCGCCCTCGCGGCTCTGGTATTCGCGATCCTCGCCATGCATGACCCGAGCGAGTTCCTGAAAGGGTGGATCGCGACCACGCGAGGCGTTCCCGTGCGGCCGGGCAACGGGCCCGGGGTCGTCCCGGCCGTTTTTCGCGTGGGATTCATCGTCATCGACCCGAACTTCGCCTTCAGAATCCTGCGGGTCCTGTCCACCGACGCGCCATTCGGGGTGGTCCTCGGCACCGCCGGTGCGATCATGGCGCTTTTCGAGCGGCGGTCGACACTGATCGGCTGGTGGTTCTTCCTGGGCCTAGCGGCCCTGATCGTCCAGGCCGTGTGGCTCGAGAACCACCTCGCGGTCCTCTACCCGGCCATGGCGCTGGGCAGCGCGTGGTTCCTCGCCGAGATGGACCGGACTGCCATGGCTCGGCATCGCTTCGGCGTGCGCTGGACCTGGGCCTCGATCGTCCTTGTGGTTGTCCTGGTATACGATGTGGCCCGCTTCGCGGGCGGCGTCGCCACCACGAGGGAGCCGTCGCGGGCGACCGTCCAATGGCTCGACCGCCACACCCAACCGTCTGATGTCGTGCTTGCCGCACCCTACATCGTGATGCAGCGCACCACCCCCGCGAAATCCTTCTGGGATCTGGTGCCCCCGTACCTGCCCGCCGCGGACAGCCTGCAGGCGTGGCACGTGCGATGGCTCGTCGTGGACCGCAAGGAATGGATCGGGGCAATGCGGCTACAGGGCGCCGATCTCGGCGCGTTCAACAACGCGCTGGCCGCGTGCTGCACGCCCGTGTGGCCGGATACCCAGTCCGTCGATGTGACGTCGTCCTCGATGCCGGCCTTCGAGGTGTACCGGGTGCGAACGCCGTGAGCGCTGAACGCCGCACCAGCGCGGACCGGTCGCCCCCGGCACCGCTGGTCGAGGATCCGGTCGAGGTCGCGTCGCAAGACGAATCCGTAACCGAGCCGACCTCAGACGCGCCGGCCCCGTTCCGGCTCGCGTCGCTCGGCGGATACACGATGATGTTTGCCGTCGTCACGATCCTCACCAAGGCCGTGTCGTTCGTCATGCTGCCGGTCTACACCAGGTACCTGCGGCCCTCGCAGTACGGAGCGATGGAGCTGATCGAGCTGAGCTTCGACGTCCTCACGATGGTGGCCGGCACGCGCCTCCTCGGCGGCGTCTTCCGATACTACTACAAGGCCGAGACCGAAACGGAGCGGAAAGCCGTCATCTCCACGGGTGCGTTGCTCATTTGCACCGGATACGCCGCGGTTGGCGCGATCGCGTACGCAGCGGCGACCCCGTTGGCCAAAGTGGTCCTCGGCGACACGTCGCTCTCTGGCCTGGTTCGCATCGGGTCCCTCGCTCTCGCCAGCCAATCCCTCACCAGTCTTCCGCCCGCTCTGCTGCGCGTGCAAGGCCGATTCCGCAGCGTCGTGGTGATACAGCTCGCGCGGCTCGCGATGCAGGTCGCGCTCAACGTGCTGTTTCTCGTGCACTATCTCATGGGACCGAATGCCATCTTCCTCAGCACGCTCCTGGCTAACATCTGCGTGGGCGGTGTGGTGCTGGTGATGGTCCTGCGGCCAGTCGGCCTCCACTTCTCCCCGCACGCGGCGAGCGCGCTGTATCGCTTCGGCTTTCCGCTCATCGTGGTCCAGGCCGCGACGTTCATTCTCACCTTCGGTGACCGCCCGTTCCTGCGCGCCGTCACGAATCTGACGTCGGTCGGCATCTATACGACGGCGTACCAGTTCGCGTTTGCGCTCAATTCGTTGACACAGACTCCCTTTAGCCTGGTCTGGGAGCCCAAACGCTTTGAGATCGCCACGCATCCCGATCATGATGCGATCTACGCGCGGGTCTTCGTCTATTTCAATGTCGTGCTGATGGCAGGAGCGCTGGGGTTCGCGATGTTCACGCACGACGTGCTGCACCTCATCGCGACGAAGCCGTTTTTCGGCGCATCGGACTACGTGCCGTTGCTCGTGGTATCCATCGTACTGCAGGGGTGGGCCGGGATGCACGACCTCGGCATTCTCGTGTCCGAGCGGACCAAGTACCTCGCGATCGCCAACTGGGCCGCCGCGATCGTCACGCTCATCGCCTACGCGATCCTGATTCCCCGATACCGCCTCTGGGGTGCGGCCTCCGCCACGGTGATCGGATACGTCGTCCGCTCTGCCCTGACGTACTTCTTTTCGCAGCGCCTCTGGCCGGTGCGCTACGACTGGGCGCCGGTCATCCGCCTCGTCGCCCTCACGGGCCTCACGTATGCGATCAGTTGGTACATCCCGTGGGGACCGCTCGTGTACATGCTGCCGGTGCGTATCTCGCTGTACATCGCCTACCTGATCGTGGTCTGGTTCGCGGGCGTGGTCAGTGCGGACGACCGGGCGGCGGCGCTGCGGATGGCCGGGCAGTTCCTGACGAGGACCGCTGACCGGGCGGCGGGACGGCCGCTGGCACCGGCAGGCGGGGGGCCGGGAGGGGCGGCCTGACGACGGGCGCCCGTCGCGGGCATCAGTCCGCCGTGCGGTACAGCGCCTCGTATTCGTCGGTCATGCGGTCCATCGAGAACTTCGCGCGCGCGCGCGCCAGTGCCGCCCCGCCGAGCCGCGCGCGCTCGTTCGCATCCGGCAGCAGCCGCACGAGTGCGTCGCGCAGCGCGACTTCATCGCCGGGCGGAGTCAGCAGCCCATCGACTCCATCCGTGATTGCTTCCGGGATGCCCGATGTCCGGGACGCCACGATGGCGGTGCCCGCGTGCATGGCCTCGAGCAGCGCGAGCGGCAATCCCTCCCACAGTGAGGGCATGACGAAGATGTCGGCGGCGGCGTGCAGATCGAACACGTCGGAGCGCTGGCCGAGAAGGTTCACGCGATCGGCGACGCCGTATTCCTCCGCGACGGCCACCAGCCGGTCCCGCTGGTCACCCTGCCCCGCGATCGCGAGCCGCCACGGGACGTCCGGCTCCAGACGCGCGCTCGCCAGCGCGCGGATCAACTGTGCGTGACCTTTGCGCACGATGAGATTGCCGACGGCGAGGACCAGGATCTCGTTGTCGCCGACGCCCAGCTCACGGCGGGTGGCGGCGCGATTGCCGGGACGATACGGCACCCCGTTCGATATCGTCTGTATGAGATCGCGCGGCAATCCGAGACGCGAGCGTAGATGCGCGGTCGTGTCGTTCGACACGCCGACCACGTGTGCGCTCGACCGGAACGCCCACCGCAGCGCGATCCGCCGGCGACGCTTCGAGGTGACGTACTGGCTGCCATGCATGGTGATCACGTGCGGGATCCCGAGCCACCGCGCGGCGGCCGCGCCGTACACCGCCATCGTGAACTCATGGCTGTGCACGACCTCGATGCGCCGCGCCCGCAACACCTGAATGAGTCCGCGCAGGCACCGCCAATCGATCGGACGCCGGATCGTGAACGTCTCGCGCTGGAACCCCTCGTTCTTGAGGCGGCCGGACAGCCAGCCGACGCCGTGCGCAGGTCCCACGGGACATACCTCGTGACCGCGCGCGCGCAATGCCTCGGATATGCTGACCAGCATCGTCTCCGCGCCGCCGGGCCCGTCGGACTCCAACATCTGAGCGATGCGCAACGGACGCGCGGCAGCGGCGGCTGTCATATGGCTGGCGCGGCAATCTGTGCCGCCCGTGGCGGGACCGCAACCGGCCCTTCGGACATCATCGCGTCGCCATTCATTCGCGGCGAAACCACGCGGCTGTCTCGCTCAGAAATGGGCGCGGATCATCCCACCGCCACACGGCGTCGGCGTCGAATCGGGCGCAGGCTCCGAGGAAGGCGAGAATGGCCGCTCCGCGCGACGGCGCATCCGGCGGAAGGGACAATGCCGTTCGGGAGCGCCGTAGCCGTGCCAGCAAGTGGTCGACGTCACCCCACCACCACCGGCCGCGCACGCCGGCGCGATATCCGGATCGGGCGGCAACCGGCCGTTCGGCGGCGCGATCCATCAGCAGCCGGGGAAAATCGACGCCCGAGTCGATCGCAAGCTGGAGCGATCCCCAGAACCGGCCGTTGATCTCCATGAGATACGGCGTGCCCGTCGCCTGGTCGATCTTGTACTCGACCATGGCGGCGCCACGCCACCCGAACTCCCGCAGCAACTCGATCGACCGCTCGGCCAGCCCCGCCGGGGCCTCGATGCTCTCCGCGTACACACTAACGCCTCCCGACGGCGGTTTCTCACGCAAGCGGCGATGCGCAAAAGTCGCCAGGATCTCTCCATCCCACAGGAGCAGGAATACTCCAATCCCCGGTCCGACAATCCTCTCCTGAATGAGCAGGGGGTACGCAGCGCGCGGCATCGTTCGGATGATCGCGCCCAACTCATCTATCGTCGCGGCATGCCGGATCCCGAACTTCGATGTAACCGGCGCGGTAACCGGCGTCACCTCACCGGCCCGCTGCACCTCGCCCGGTGCCTCGCCCCGCGCGTCGGCCAGGGCATCGCCTTGCACGCCGGGTGCCGCCACAGAGCGCGCCGGCTTGATCACCGCCGGCATAGGCACGGCACCCGCTAGCGACTGCTCGCGGTCAGACCAATCCAACTCGACCTGCCTCGGAAACGCGATGCCGAGCCGGGCCGCCCGCTCGCGCAATCCCGCTTTGTCGGCGAGCGCGACAAATGACTCGAGCGTGCCGAAGGGAATCACCGATGAGCCAAGCCGGTCGCGCGCCGGCAGCATCGCCAACATCGATGCGTCGGTCACGGGCACGACGAAATCGATTGCCTCTTCGCGGACGTACTCCACCACGGCATCGGCGAAAGCCCCGGCCTCACGGAGTGGGTCCGGCGTCACGACAACGCGGGCCGCCCATCTCGACGACGCAGCCAGCGCATCGGCCCGGCGGGCCCCGGCGTGCACCCGGTATCCGGCCCGCCCCAGCGACCGCACGACGGCGAGCGCGGAGCGCTCCTCCCCGTCGGTGACCAGAACGGAATACACAGGATTCTGGGCCGTCACGCCCGGCAGCATGATCGTTTCCGCCTGTTTCGGCCCCGAATGGCTAACAGGCGTAAGTTGTTATTATACAATCGCTTAGATAGCCTGTTAGTAGGGAAGGCCAGGCTGCGGCGCCCGCGTAGCCGGCAGGAACAGATCACGATTGCGGGGCGCCAGGGCTCAACACCCCCGACAGCCGCAGCGCGAACCCATCGGCGCTCAGTCCTGCCGGGATGTTCACGCGCGGAACTGCAAACGGGTCACGAATTGGCGGCATTGCCCACCCGCCGGAGACCAGCACCGCGGCCTCGTACCCGGCCGCTCGCGCCGCCGCGGCGGCCGGCGGGTTGGTAAGGCCATAGGGATAGGCGAGCCACGGGATGGTGCGCTCGTACCGCGCGCGCAGCCACTCGAGCGGTGGCCGCATCTCGTCCGCAAGCTCGGACTCGGCCGAGCGCGCGAGGTTGGGATGCGACCACGTATGCGACCCCAGCGATAGCCCATCGTGACGGCGACATGCCGCCGCCAGTTCCGCCTCGGTCGCCGTCAGCGCGACCTCCGGCACATCGCGGATGCCCCACCCGTCGCGCGCCGCAACCTCCCGGACGCGAGCGTCACGCCCGCCGCAGTCAGTGAGCGCTTGCGTTCGGACGCCGGGTGCGGACGACACACCACGCGCCGTCTCCGCGAGCACGAACGAGTCCCACCACATCGCGCGGCGCCCCAGCAACCCCGGCGGCACGAAGATCGTCGCGGGCCACCCTCGGCGCGCGAGCTCCTCGACCCCGAGGGTGACGGCGCCGAGGTACGCATCATCGAACGTGATCGCTACGCGCGCTCGGCGGGGACGCGACGATCCGGCCAACACCTCGGTCACCGGCACCACCTCGTACCGGCGCCCGATCTCATCGAGCTGCCGCCGGAAATCACTGTCCGCCAAATGCAGCGACGCATCACCCACGCCGCGAAGCGTGCCGGGTACGATGTTGTGATATGCGAGAATGCAGACTCCGCCCCGGTGGCGCCGCGCGCTCCACGCCGCTGCGCCGCCGGTGACCAGGACGCGCTCCACGATCGCCTTCGTGCGGCGCCGCGCGGTCACGAGCTCGCCGGATTCGGGTGCCGCCAGCGGGCCGCCGCCGTCACGTGCTTCGCGAGTCTCTCGATCGTCTCATCCCGGTGATGGTGTTCGGCGGCGTCCAGCGCCCCGCACCTGCCGGGAAAGATGGTGCACCAGTGGCGGCAGCCATAGGCCGCGAGGCGATGCCGCGCCCGCGTGATCCCCTGAGCCTCCTGTACATTGCCAATCGGTCTACTCAGATTCGATCAATGATGGCGCTCGCGGGGCTGTTGTCGGGCGTGCTCGCCGTGCTCGCGGCGGTGTTTCTCCTTCCCACGATCTCCGACCTGTTGAGCGTCCTGCTACCGGCGCGATCGAACGACCTCCCGCCCGCCGGACCTCCGGCCGCGACTCCGCGGTTCCTCATCCTGATCCCCGCGCACGACGAGGAAATCCTCATCGACGCCTGTCTCGCGTCGCTGCAGCAGCTCCAGTATCCTGCGGACCGCGCCGAGACGCTGGTGGTGGCGGACAACTGCACGGACGCCACCTCGGACCGGGTCCGTTCGCGAGGAGTTCGCTGTCTCGAGCGTACGAATCTCGGGCAGCGCGGAAAGCCGTGGGCCGTGGCCTGGGCGCTCGAGCGCGTCACGCTGGCGGACTACGATGCGGTCATCGTGCTCGACGCCGACTCCATCGTCGATCCCGGATTCCTGCGCGCGCTCGCGCGACGCTCGCCCCTCGGCTCGAAGGTCGTGCAAGGCTACATCGATGTCAGCAATCCGGGCGAGAGTGCCGTCACGCGAATGGCCCGCGTGTGGTCGGCCGTGCGATTCCAGGTCGTGAACGCGATCAAGGTGCATGCCGGTCTCAACGTGCCCCTGGGCGACGGGCTCTGCATCGGGACCGGTGTGCTCGGCGAGTTTGGCTGGTCGGCGTTCTCGCTCTCGGAGACCTGGGAGATCTACGCCAGCATGACGGCGGCCGGTGTGCGGTGTGTCGGCGCCGAGGACGCCCACCTGGGTGCCCAGGAAGCGCGGTCGCTCGGGCAGAGTGCGAGCCAGCGCAAGCGATGGACCGCAGGCCGTCTCACGGTGCTACGTACCTACGGGCCGGCCATCCTTCGCAGCCGCCGGATCAGCGGCCGCCAAAAGCTCGATTGTCTCGCGGAAATGATGGCGCTCGGCCCGGCGGCACACCTCGGGAGCGCGGTCGTACTCGCCGCGATCGCGGCGTTCGGAGGACTGCCCTGGGGCGCGGGGATCGCCGTGGCACTTCTCGCGTCGCTGGTGCGGCCGATCGCCTATACCACGATCGCTCTGGCGCGAGATCCGGAGCCCGTGCGCGCCGTCGGCGCGTTCGCGTTTCTCCCGTTCTACGTGTTCTGGCGTCTCGGCATCCAACTCGCATCGCTGAGCCGTCTGGCCAACAAGCCCTGGGTGCGCACAGACCGCCACGAGCCGGCCACTCCGGCACCGGCGCCCACCGGCGAGGGCAGCGCTCCAGGGGATTCCCCAAACGGATAGAGCGGGGCAGCGCAACTCACGCGCTACCCCGCTCTCACCATCGCGCTCCGTTCAAATCTGAGTTGGTGCGATCCCGGCGGAACGCTGCGTCTGTCCCGCCGGGAGTGCTGCCGCCTGGATCAGTTCGGACTTACCGCGACATACAGGTTGTCGATGTCTTCGAACGTCGTCTTCGCCTGGACGCCGCTGTACACGGCGCGCGCGGCGTAGATCGACCAGTTCCGCCACTGCATCTTCTCGCTCGACGAGAAGATCGAGACGCCGGTCGTCTTGGCTCCCTGTACGCCGTTCACCCAGACCGTCACGGTACCGTTGCCAGCACCAGCCGGGCTGTCCGCAGTGATCAGCACTTCGATCTGGTTCCACACACCTGCGGCGTACATGTCCGTCGACGCCGGCGTCGCCACATTGTTGTTCGGGACGTTCGCGGTCGTCGGACCCTGGAGCCCAACGCCTGCGGCGTAGTTCACGGGCGACGGCAGGTAGGCCATGACGATGTCGTCGTTGGCGCTGTTGACGTCTTTGGGCGCGAAGAGCTTGCTCGACTGCGCGTTCATTGCGCTCGTCGACCATGTCGACCCGAGCCGCATTCGCCACCGGGCGTAGATGCTGCCGCCACCGACCGGCGTGAACGGCAGCGAGGCCGCGACCGCGGCGTCGTTTTGCGCGCCCGCCGGGAAATAGATTCGGTATCCCTCGCTCTGCGGCTCGGTAGATGCCGCACTGGAAAGGCCCATGTTTGCGGCTGGCGTCCCCTGTACCAGCGTCCAGGTCATGGGAATCGGGCCGCCTGACGTCCAGGAGGTGTTGTGGCCCGTCGGGCCGCTGGTCAGCGGGCCGGTGTTCACCACCGCGATGTAGCCGGACGGCTGATGCGTGGTGCCCGCGAGAATGGGTGGGGTCGGTGCCGGCGCCGGCGCTGGCGCTGGCGCGGGAGTCGTGGGCGGCGGTGGCGTCGACCCGCCGGAGGTGCTCGTCACGGTGACGGCCATCGATCCGACGGTCTGGCTCTCCGTGGTGGCGGTGATAGTCGCCTTCCCGGCCTTCTTGCCGGTGAAGATGCCCTCGTCGCCGCCCGCACCACCCCAGTTGGCGATCGCCACCGACAAGATGGTCGTGTCCGAGCTGCGCCAGGTCGTCTTCTTGCCCATCCACGAGGCGCTTCCCTCCGAGAGCTTGGCGCGCAGCGTCACTTTGGCCCCGACTGCGATCGTGGTCACCGTCGGTTGGATGGTGACGATCGGATACGCGACGGAGGCGGCATGAACCGTCACGTCACCCCCGGCCAACGCCGCGTCCCGCGGTGCGGTCGGCGGGGATGGCGAATCATTGCATGCAGCGAACGTCGACGCGAGGGCGAACAACGAGATGGCGGACCGCGTGAAAAGCCGGCGTGCCAGTCGCGGCCAGCGGGCCCGCGCAAACGCGCGGCCGCAGTCCTGCACTGAGGGCATGGCTGGTTCCTCATCCTACGATATTGTGAGGTAGCCGGACTGGCGTGGCACTCGCGAGACATCTGCGTGTGCTGTAGCCCCCAGAGCTTTGCGTCACCGCCTTTCGGCGGGTTTGCCAGGGTTGCGTGTGGCCTGCAGTGTTCCGCAGACGCGCAACTGGGTGACGCCTACACAATACAGCGGCGACATGATCGCGCAACCCCTCTCGAAGAATTTTTTTTCAGCGACCAGATGTCAATCGTCCCACGCGCGTCATCCCGCGACGCCAAATGATGCCGGAGCGATTGTCCCGGCCACCGAACGCTCCGCTCTTTTCGTGAAGCGCCGGCGCTGCGGCGCATCGGCGCCGCGATGGTTCGGTCAAAATGTCGCGCGGCGTATTCGCCGGAGCGTTTTTCCTCCCGATGATGCGAGTCCATCGCACCACACGGTTGAGGCTGATGTTCGCGGTGTCCCCTCGAGAGGTCGAGAAACGCAGACGGCCCCGCCGATCACGACGGGGCCGCCAGCACTGCTGCCTGAGACATCACTGCCGCATCAGAGTCTCAACTCACGCTCTCACTTCACAGCGACCGTTACCTGATCGAGATCCGTATACGTGGTCTGCGCCTGCGTCCCGGAGTAAATCGAGCGCGACAGGTACTGCTCCGTCGCGGTCCAGGCATTCGCGTTGGTGACGCCCGTCGCGGTCCCCACCGCGACACCGTTCACGAAAAACGACACCGTGCTCGTGCTTGTGGTGCCATTCCCCACGATCAGCACTTCTTCCTGGTCCCACGCGCCGTTTCCGGCCGCCACGCCCGGTAGCGTCATCGCACTCGTCACCGGTATCGTGCCGCTGCCACCGGTCTGGTTCACGTCCGGAATGTTGTGGCCATCGACGCCCTGGAAATTGAGACCGATGACCGGCGTGCTGTTGAAGCCCATCCACGACATGATCGTGAGATCTCCACCCGACGGTCCCTTGGGCGCCCACGCCTTGCTGTCGCCGCTGTTCATCGCCGACAGCAACGCCGCGTAGCTGCCGAGCGGCTGCCACCGCTGCTTCCACCCGATGTAGTAGGTGCCCGTGCCGGCGGCGTGGTTGAAGTACATGTCCCACCCGGGGTCGTTCACCTGGCCGGCCGGGAACATCACCCGGTAGCCGGAAGGCTGCACGTCGTTGTTGGCCGAGCCGTCGGGGTTCGTACCAGACGACGCCAGGCCGATCGAGCCGTTTCCGCCGTTACGCGTCCACGCGCACGGGACCGGACCGCCGAAATTGATGGAGCCGCCAGCCGGCATCGAGAATCCGGGGGACGATGACGTGACCGAACCGGTCTGGCAGACGATCGTCATGCCGGCCGGCATGTTCCACCCGTTGCTCGGCCCACTGCTCGGCGGCTGCACGGCCGCGACCTGCACTTTCGCCGTCGCCGTGTGCCCGCCGCTCGTTGCGGTCATGATCACGGTACCGGCCGCGATCGCCTGCACCATCCCCGTCCCAGACACAGTCGCCATCCCGGTGTTCGATGACGTCCAAGATATCGTCGCTCCAGGTATGGCGTTCCCTGACGCGTCCACGGCGGTCGCCGTAAGTTGGCCGCTCTGTCCGGCATTGAGGCTGAGACTGGTGGGGGTTACTGCCACCGCCGCGACCACCGGAGGCGCCGGAGCATTCACCGTCACCGCCGCCGTTGCCGAGACGCCGGCACCGGCCACCGTGATGGTCGCCGTCCCCTGCTTGACCAGCGACACCGTGCCGCCCGACACGGTCGCGATCGCGGTGTTCGATGACGACCACGTGAGCGAGACGCCGCTGATGGCATTGCCCGATGCGTCTTCCGGAACAGCCGACAGTTGCGCCGTGTTCCCCGGCACGCCCGTGACCGTCGTGGGCGAGAGCGCGATCGCGGCGACTGGCGGCGCGTTCACCACCACCGCTACGGTCGCCGAGATACTTCCGTCGGAGGCGGTGATGGTGGTGCTCCCCTGCTTCTTGAGCGTGACGAGTCCGCTTGAGCTGACGTTCGCGATGGTCGCGTCGGACGACGCCCACGACACGGTCTGTCCCGTAACTGCATTGCCCGATGCGTCCTTGAGTACCGCCGACACTTGCGTCGTGTTGCCCGGCACGCCCGTGATCGATGTGGGCGAGAGTACGACCGAGGCGACCGGAGCCGCGTTGACCGTCGCGCCGATCGTCGCTGTCACACCACCCGCCGACGCCTTGATCGTCGCCGCCCCCTGATTGACCAGGGTCACGAGACCGCCGGACGAGACCGTGGCCACAGCCGTGTTGGACGAGGACCACGACACCGCGACTCCGGTGACGGCGTTGCCGTTCGCATCCGTCAGGGCCGCGGACACCTGCGCGGTATTGCCCGGAATGCCGGTGATCGCGGCCGGAGAGAGCGCAATCGATGCCACCGGTCCCACTGGGGGCGCGGTTACCGTCACCCCCACGGCCGACGAGACGCCGCTCGCGGATGCCGTGATCGTCGCGCTACCCTGCTTCGACAGGGTCACGAGGCCCGAGCTCGAGACGCTCGCGATGGACGAGTTGGACGAGGTCCAGTTGAGCGCCGGCGACGGCGTCATCGGCGCGCCGGTGGAATCGTCGAGGACGGCGGTGATTTGCGTGGAGCTGCCCGGGGCGCCGCTGATCGCCGTGGGTGAGAGCTGGATCGTCGCCAGCACCTGATTCGTGACCGTGGTCGGGACGGAATCGGTCACGGTGCCGACTTTGACGCTGATCCATGATCTCCCTTTGTGCCACAGCCGCACGCGGCCGTTGGCGGACACCGTCGCGACCGACGAATCGGTGGACGACCAGTTGACCGCCGATTCCGTCACCTGCGCACCAGAGGAGTCCTTCAGGGTCGCCGTGATCGTGGTCGAGTCGCCCGGCTTGCCGCTGATCGACGACGGCGACAGCGCTACCTGAGCGATCGGCGATGTCGGAGGGCGAAATCCGGTGCCGGGACTACCCGAGCTGGGATCGGTGAGTGAGCGGCCGCTGAAGCAGCCGTACGTGCCAAAGGCGCCCAGAATTCCCGCTAGCGTAACCGCAAACGCCAGCGCAGGCCGCGTGTTCGCCGCGCGCATCTGTCCCCCTGCGTCTGTTCGGCGGCCCGACTGGCGTGGCCCGCGCTGATCCTGCTGCGCGCGGACGGTAGCCTCGTGGCTTTGCGTCGCCGGCTTTCGCCGGGTTTGCCTTTGTCGCAGCCCTGTGCAGGGCGACGATCCCGCCGGAGGTAAAAAGCGTCGGCCCGCCCGAATAGCGGGCCGATCCGGTCCTGCATGCCGGGGCGCGGCTGTACACCGCGTAACTCCAGGCGACGCTTTATCGCCCGGCCCCGACGTCTGGCAACGTAGGCCAGCAGCCTCTACGGCGCCAGACCCAATTTCGGGTCGGTCGTGCTCCTAGGCGGTCAGTATGTCCGACTCGCCTGCCTCTGTGGGACGATCCAATCCCCGGATCGGTCCCACCCCAATTTCCAGGCCGTTCTTCTCGGCGCGATCACCCCATCGCGACCGACGATGCCCACTCGACGATCTGCCGCTCGTCCGCGAGGGTCACGTACTCGTGAACTGGAAGGGTGAGCAACGTCCGGCAGATGTCCCGCGCGCCGGGCGCGTCGGGTTCTCCACGGTGGATAATGGGTGCCAGCTCGGGCTCCTCGGCGAGCGGGCGCGGGTAGCTGCGGACGATCCCCATGGCCGGCGCCGGGCGGCGCCCGGCCCCGTCGAGCACCGCCATCCGGAGATACCCGGGCATCCCACCTGCGATCGGTCTCACCGGATGGAACGAGGGAACGCGCGCCAGTTGGGCAATGAGTGATTCCGCCACGCGCGCCCGCGCGAGTCGTTCGGCGTCCGCATGTGGCAACCCGCGGCGCACGAGCGCCGCAGCCGCGCGGGAGAGAGGACCGGGCTCGCCGGCGGGATGATAGATGGTCTCTCCGAGGTGGAGACCAGGGAGCGATGCGGCGATCCCGTAGGCCGCCGGGCGGCCGAGGACCCATTGCGCCGCCGCGATCACGACTTCACCCCATCCGGCCGCCCGTGGCGGCATCGCACGCCCCGCCGCTTCCACCGCCCCGATGGCCGCCGCCCCGGCTTCCGCGGTGGCAAGCAACGCTCCGCCGCGCCCCCCGGTGGTGCCCTTGCCCCGCCCAAAACTGAATACGCTGAGCGGCCCGAATGCGCCGAGCCGCACCCCTCCGAGCCGCCCGCCCGCCTGCTGGGCCGCGTCTTCGATCACCCGGGCTCCCGCGGCATCGGCCAATGCGCGCACGCCAGGGACGTCCGCGGGGTAGCCGTAGAAGTGGGCGACGACGATCGCGTCCGCCCCGCGCCCGAGCGCCTGCCGCACCGAGCCGAGATCAGGGCTGAGGGTCGCGGGGTCGACGTCGTAGAGGCGCACCCGCACTCGCGCCCGGACCGCCGCGGCGATGAGATCCACGCAGCCGTAGGCTGGAAGAGCGACGGTACCCCGGGGTGCCGTGAGCCGCATCGCGAGCACCAGCGCCGCAGTTCCGCTGTCCGTCAGCGCCACGGCTCTGGCGTCGTACCGGGTGCTCAGCGCGGACCGCACGACTTCGTCTCCGCGATCCACCCGCCCCGCGTATCGGCGGGCCGCGACGCGCGCTGCGGCCAGAACCGCGGACGGGCTCACGTGGGATACGACCGGCGGCTGCCGGCGCGGCACCCTCATCGGTCGGCCGGGCCGATCACAGCGGACGTGAGTGGGAGATGGAGATCCGTGATGCCACAGCGCCCGCCGGCTACGGGAGCGCTGGTTCCGGACCCTCCCGCTCGTCGTCGATCGGATCGACGACCACCGCGACGCCCGACAATGGCGCCACATGCGGCGCGTCGTAGTCCCCGCGCAGAACGTGGGTGCGAATGACGAGAAGGTCGTATGCCATGTGCAGCGAATCGCGCACCAGGTTCACGCGCGACCCCGGCTGGTGGGTCCAGTTCACCGGCACTTCCGCGACGCGTATCCCGCGGAGTTGCGCCATGACCAGGACTTCGACGTCGAAGCTGAACCCGGTCATCCGCATGCGCGAAAACAGATCGTGCGCCACTTCGCCGCGGAACATCTTGAATCCGCACTGCGTGTCCGCAATGCCGCGGACGGTCAGCGCGCGCACGAGTGCATGGAAGCTCCGGCCGATCAGCCGCCGGTAGAACCGGGCGCGGACGCGCACGCCCTGGCCATGCAGCACGCGGGATCCGATCGCGACCGCGGCGCCCGCGTCGATCGCCGTCTCGAGCCGCTCGAACTCGGCGATCGGAGTCGCACCATCCGCGTCCATGAACATCACGAGCCGGCCGCGCGCGTTGACGACCCCCGTTCGGACCGCATATCCCTTCCCCGCATTGGCCGCCAGCCGGATGAGCCGCACCTCGCGCATCTCGGCGCCGAGGTGGTGGGTCAGATCGCTCGTGCGATCCCGGCTGCCGTCATCGACGACGATGATCTCCACGGAGCGCGCGCGCCCCCGGAAATATTCCACGGCGTCGCGGACCGTCGGCGCCAGCCGCTTCTCCTCGTTGTACGCGGGGATGATGACCGAGACATCCGGGCGGCCCAGCGCCATCGCTAATGGTCCTGACAGTGAAAGAGGTCCACACGATAGAGACGGTCGTCGAGGCGCGGGCGCTGCGTCACCAGCTCGAGATGGCACCGGGCGAGGAGCCACGCCTGCAACGCACCACCGTCATCGCCGACGAGTCCGTACCGCTTCTCCGACGCGACGACCCACAAGGCGTGCTCCTGCCGTACCTTGGCCGCGAGTCCCGCGGTATCCGCCGAAATATCGGCCAAACGCAGCCCGGGTCCATAGTACTCGGGTGGCCCGATGGGACCGGTTACGACCAGTTCGCCCGGTGCGACAGCCGTGATACGGCGGTACGCCGGCCGGTAGTCGAACCGGGTGCCATCGATGAGATGCGAGACGGTCGCCGGCAGCACGCCCGCGACCAGTGCGGCGGTGACACCAGCGGCCATCAGCCAGGATGATGCCTGGACCCGCACGCCGGGCGTATCGGCTTCAGGGATTCCGGTCCGCTCGCCGATGAGCTGCACCAGAGCCGCCGCCGTAACCAGCACCAGCGGCAATGCGGCCATCGCGTAGTCAGCGTACGTGTTGGTCTTGGTCGACGAGGCGATCAGAGCCACGAGTGATGCCAGAATCCCGAGACCGGCCATCGCGGCCCAGCGGCGCCGCACGGCGCTGTGCTCCCGGAAGAGCAGCACGACAGCGGTGATCGCCGCGGCGAACATCACGGGAGTCGCCCACTCGACCACAGCCGGGATGAGACGCAGGTCGGCGGCGGTTCCTCGTCCATTCCAGTTCGTCAGGCCGGCGGAATGCGTGAGTCCACGGACGACCACGGCGACGGCAGCCATTGCCAGCGCATACGGGCCCCAGAGCCATCGCCACGCGACCGGCGTCGGCCACCGCAACCCCAGTCTGCCGTCGGCCCGCACGAGGTGTGCGCCGAGGATCGCGCCCGACATCGGAAACAGAAACGATGGGTGTGTGAGTGATCCGAGCAGGAGTACCACGAATGCCCACAGATAGGAACGGCGGTCATCCCGATCGATCGCGCGCGGAATCAGCGCATAGCTCAGCGCGGCGAACAGGAAGACGAGCGACCAGTACCGCGCCATCCCCGACGCGTAAAGGTGCCACGGCGAGATCCCCACGAAGATCGCGGCCACGAGTCCCGCGGTCCTGCCAAGGGTGCGCCGGGCCAGCCACCAAACCGCGATGATGCCCCCGACGCCAAACAGAAACGGCAGCAACCGCAGCAGCACAGGGGTCTGTGGCAATCCCATCAGCATGGGATGCACGAGCAGATAGTACAACGGCCGCGCGGCGATCCCGGGCCGCAGCTCGGAATGCAACAGGAAGGTGCCTTCATCCACCGTGTACAGCTCGTCCTGCTCCAGCGGGAACGTCGAGAGTCCATGCACCCGTAGCGCCACCGCGAGCAACACGACAGCCGTGACCGCAATGCGCTCCGGCCAGCCGGCCCGCGCATCCGCCGCGGCACTCCGCTGCGCCGGCCCGCCCGGCCGCACGCCGTGCACGGGGGTAGGACGCCGGCTCTCGTGCGCGACGATGCCGGCGCTGGCAGCACGGCTCATACTGGCCCGCCGTGGACGGCCACGGGCAGCGCCCGCGTCTTGGGTAGCCATACCATATGGACGACTATGAGTGCGTCCACGCCCCGAACCATCGCCCGGCACCCCGACCGACGCTCGCGGCGGCGCTTCGTCCCATCCCCACCCGGCAACCCGCCCTTCGCGCAGCCCTTCGTCCGCCCCTCCGCTGGCGCCACGGTCACGGGATGTACTTCACGATGCGCGGTCCAAGTGCGTTCGCGACGGCCAGCGGCAGCCGCTTCCAGAGGCGCGGTCCCCATGCATACGCCGAGTCGTGCGGCGACGGCGTGGTCGCCGCCGCACCCGGTGTTGCGCCAGGCGTCAATCCGTACCACCAGAGCTGCTCGTCCTCCGCGCCCCATTGGCGCTTGAACCGGTGCGTCCCGCTGTCCGGTGTACACCGGCCAAAATTGAAATGCGTCAATCCCTCGGCCGCCGCTCGCTGCATGAACGCCCAGTACAACAGCATGTTCGGCGCGAGCCGCTTGTGCTCGACGAGCGCGGATGCCCAGGTCATCTCGAACTCCGAGCCCCAGCGAAACCCACAGCCTGCGGCCACCGGCTGCTCCCCAATGTACGCGCAGCCGAACCAGACGTCGGCGGGGAATGCCGCGGCGATCTCGTCGAACAGGCGGCGGGGCTGCGCCGGTGTTCCCAGATCGCGCATGTGGTGCGCGAACACGGAGTAGAACGGCGCCACCTGGCCGGCGCCGAACGTGACGGTCACGCCTTCCTTCTGCGGCCGCCGGACCTGGCTCCGCAACTTGCCGTCGAGCCCCTTCCAGAGTGCCGCCTCGCCGCCCGCGGGGATCGGCAGCACCACGGTGATCTTGCGCGTCGACGCCACCCAGTCGCCGGCCGGTGCCTGCGACAGCGGCGCACGGTTCCGGAGTTCAACCAGCGAGACGCGGTCTCGCCGTGCGCGATCCGCAGCGGCAGACATCAGCGCCACCACGGCGCGGTCGCTGCCCACAGCGCCGCCGTAGTTCAGAAACGGCATGGACACGAGGAAATGACCGAAGACCGGGCTCTTGACCCGCACCAGCGGCAGCAGGCCCTCCAGCGCGCCCGCGCGCGTCCGGGCGGCCAGATACACGCATTCGTGCCCGAACACGCGCTCCATGACGCCACGCCAGCCGTATCGATGGCAGTGCGTGGCACCCGGGGCCCGGTCCGCGCAGGCATCCCACTCGGCAGGCGTACCCGAGAAGAGCTCGACCAGGCACCCATCGTCCCCCGGCGCTGCACCCGGACCGCGTGTGGCCTCGCTGGTGCCGGCGGCTCGTGCGGCCGCGCTCACCTCACAGCGCCCCGCGTCGCGGCCGCGCCACCGGCACGCCTCTCAGCCAGCGCCGTGCGCGGCACCGGCCTCCCGTTCGCGCGCCGCTCACCTCGCGACCGCCGAACCCGCCACGTCCGTCCGGCCCACGACGGCGGGCGCGAGTCCCTGAGAGATCGACGTGAACCGGAACTCTCCCAGCAGGCGATCCACGCGTTCGGCGGTGCCACGCAACCCCCGGTAGTGCCGCACCCGGGTCAGCAACGGAACGGCGAGCCGCGGCTGTTCGGGATCCAGCTCCCACGGGTGAATGTAGAATACCGCCGGCAGGTTCGCGTCGTTGTGCTCGCGAAATGCACGCTGCACCACGTTGTAGGGGAAGTGCCGGAGATATCCGCCGCCCGCCGCCGGGATCCGCACGCCGTTCCACGCCAGCGTGGCCAGCGGGAACTCACAGAGCCGCCCGCACGGCCGGTCGATGACGTGCGCGATCGGCGTCGCACCCGGATAGCCGTACCCCGCCCGGCGCACCGGAAAGATGCTCGAATCGTAGACGTGGCCCTCTTCGATGAGCACGTCGAACGCCCATTCGAGGCCCGGCACGATCGAGAAGCTCGGCGCGCGGTATCCGAGCACCCGGCAGCCCGTAATGTCCTCCAGCACGTCTTTCGCGCGGCGCACATCTTCGCGAAACTGCGGCTCACTCAGGCTCGTGACTTTCTGATGCCACCAGCCATGCGACGCGACTTCATGGCCCGCCGCCGCAATACGCTTGATCACCGCGGGATGCCGCTTCGCGACCCACCCCAGAGTGAAGAACGTCCCGTGCACGCCGCGACGCGCGAGCAGATCGAGGACGATGCCGACACTCTCCGAGACCCGGCTCGGCATCTCCGGCCACGTCTCGCGCGACACCACACCATCGAACGCGCTGACCTGGAAGTACTCTTCCACGTCGACGGTGAAGAAATGCCGGATCTGGCTAATGCTTGGCGCTATCATGCGTGGAGGCTACACCCACCCTGAGGCAGACCGTGATCGATGTCCAATCCGGCGGGGCCCACGGCTGCCGATCCGCCTCCCCTTCCAAGACGACCAAGCCGCCTGTTCGCGGCCAACCCAGCACGCCCAATGCCCGCAAGAACTGACCGGTTACGACGGCCTGTGGGCACTCCAGGCCTCTTTGAGGCACACAACCACCCGCTCGGGCAGCTCCTGAATGTGGCGCTGGCGCAACAGAAGGCCTTGGGGATCGCTACGACCGGCCTCAGCATCCTGGTCATCGCCGCTCTTACCCTGACACCGCAAGCCGGACCCCCGGCCGGCCACTTCGATCTGTGCATCACCTGCGGGACCCACTGGGCATCGGATTTCGGCCTCAACGTGCTGTTGTTTTTTCCATTCGGATTTGGGCTCCGGCTGGCCGGGCTCCGCCGGCGGACGGCGTGGCTCGTGGCGCTCGGGGCGACGATCAGCATCGAGATCCTCCAGTACTCGGTGATCACCGGACGCGATTCAGATCTCAGCGACATCCTGTCCAACGCACTCGGGGGCGTGCTGGGCGTGGCCGCGGCCGATGCGCGGAAACGACTGCTCGCTCCGTCGCCGGCATCGGCTATCCGCCTGTCCTTGGCCGGTGCGGCAGCGTGGTGTATCATCGCCGGCGCGACCCAGTGGGCGCTCTCCGTGTCGCTCCCGCGCAGTATCTACTACGAGCAAGTCGCCCCCCAGCTGGGCCAGTTCTCGACGTTCGGCGGCCAGGTCCTCAGCGCCTCGTTCGGCGGCGCGCCGTTTCCAGGCGGACGGTTGCCGGACAAGGCCAGCGCCGCGATGCGCGATGCGCTGCTTGCCGGCGATACGCGCATCGCCGCCGTGATGACGATGGCAGCCCGCCCGCCGCGCCGTCTCGCCCCGGTGCTCGGTGTCTTCGATGACCGGCACCGCGAAATCTTCGTGCTCGGCCAGCGGCACAATGACCTGATCTTCCAGATCCGGCGCCGGACCGACGACTGGGGATTCCGCTCGCCATCTCTCGCCCTCACGGGCGCGCTGGCGCCTCAGCCCCGCACGGACGACACGGTCCGCATCTCGGCGACCGTCGAAGAAGGGTCGGCGCGTATCGCCGTCGAGACGCCGGTCGGTCGCGCCGAGCGCCGCATGGGCAGCGGAATCTGGCAGGCCTGGAGCCTCCTGGTGCCGGACGAGGGACGCTACGGCAGATTCGCGGGGCCGGTCACGCTGATCGTCATCGCCGCCATGTTTGCGCCCCTCGGATATTGGGGCGGACGCGTATCGCTGCGGACGAGCGCGGCCACGTCGGCCGTCCCGCCGGTCCTGACGTTGCTGGTGGCGCTCGCTATCATCCCGTGGACCGCAGGGTCTCCAGCGGCGCCATGGCCGGTGTGGGCCGCGGGGGCCGCCGCCATCGTTTTCGGATGGACCGCGGCGCGCGCAATGTCACCGATCCTGGATCCGGGCCTGTGAATGATCTGCTGACCACGTTCGACATCGCGGAGTTCATCGCGCGCCGCGCGGTGCTGGTGCTCGCCGTGCTCTCGGCGATCGTCTTCGGTGCCGACTGGCTCGTGCGCACCCGGCGCATCAATCCGTTCAATCCCGTCGCCCGCTTCTTTCGCGGCTCGCTGGATCCGCTGATGGTGCCCGTCGAACGGCGCGTCATCCGTGCCGGTGGCAACCCCGCCAGCGCACCATGGTGGACCTTCGCCGTCGTGGTGGTCGGCGGGATTCTCCTGCTCGCGGCCCTCGACTACGTGCGGCAGACTGCGCTCGAGATGGCCGCCGCCTCGCACGGCGGCCTCATGCCACTCGCGCGTCTGTTCATCCACTGGACGGTTCTCTTCCTGCAGCTAGCCCTCATCATCCGCGTGATCGCGTCGTGGCTTGGCATGGGCCAATATTCGCGATGGGTGCGATGGGCGTACCCGGTGACGGATTGGATGCTGCGGCCACTCCGCCGCGTGATCCCGCCAATGGGGATGTTCGATATCTCACCGATCGTTGCATGGTTCGGGCTGAGCTTGCTCGAGTGGCTCGCGCTCAATGCGCTGAGCTTGCTCACGACGGGATTGTAGCCGAGGTTCTCTCCCCTGATACCGGGCGAGGGTTCGCCGCCACGCGCCGGCCACGGGACGCACCGCACGCACGAGGGCTTCGATGGCGTTGATACTGTTCGTCGGTTCCGATCTGGCGTTGCTCGAGGGGCTCGCGCAGACGCTCGCCGCTGCGGGAGAGCGGGTGCGTATCGCCGAGTCGCTGCACGACAGCGAGCTGGTGGCCGCGAATGATCCGCCACTCGTCGCGATCGTCGAACGCGCGCTCGCCTTCGAAGCGGCGGCGAGCGGAGCCGGCATGCCGAATCTGACGGTGGCCTACGGCGGCACGATGGTGCTCTACCACGGCGCGGACGACGCCGCGCTCCCGTTGCCGGCGGCCCTTCTTCGGATGACCCTCGCCGACCTCACCCTTCCCCTCGAACGGCAGCGTCTCGTCACTCTCGTCCGGACCGTCGCCGATCGCGCCCGCGCGCGAGGGCGTGAGCACATACCGTCACAGCCCGAGAGCCGCGCGCCCTAGGCAGCGCGCCCCAGGCAGCGCGCCCCAGGCAGCGCGCCCCAGGCAGCGCGCCCCAGGCAACGCGGCCCTCAGCGACGCACGACCCGCCCGGCGCGCGGACCTCGCGATCCCCACGCCACCGGACGCGCGATCCACCGTCGCACCTGGCGGGCGGCCAGCTTGACGTTGCCGACCGATCCTGGCAGGAGCGGCCCGGGAATGCCCTCACGTGCCATCCGCTCCGCCACCGCGGCGTCCAGGCCCGCCACGACGCCGGGGATGTAGAACGTCACTTCGCGCCAGGCAAATGTCAGGAAGAACGCGCCCACGGAAAACGCGATGATGCCGATCGACAGATACATCGGCGCGAAGTACAGGAATCGCTGTTCGCCGTCGCCGTTCACCCACTGCTGCGGCATCCGGCGCTGCAGGAACACCAGCCAGAGAGCCGAACCGGGTACCATCACGAGCCACAGCAGAATGCCCCCTGCCCCCGTCTCGGCCAGCGCCTGCACGTACGAGTTGTGCGGCGGCTCACACCACACGCCGAGGCCATGCGCATACCGGTAGCGCGCATTCGGCGAGATCTCGGGCGTGCATTCGGCCCGTTCGAAGTTGCCCACGCCGAGGCCGAAGACCGGAAACATCTCGAAATACCCGATGCCGCGTAGCGCGACCTGCCGCCGGCCGTGATTCGAGTCCCAGTTGTAATCGTTCTCGGGGTGGATGAGGGTTTCCATCTGCCGCCAGTAGCCCGACGGCGCAAACGCCGTGATCCCCGTGATCGCCACTGCGATGAACGCGCAGCGCTTCCACAGCGGGACCGCCTGCAGCAGCACGAGCGACGCCAGCGCCATCGCCACGAGTCCGACCAATGCGCCTCGCGAGCCGCTCTTGGCGATCGCCGCGGCAATCCCCAGCAGCACGCCGCTGACAATGATCCGCCCGCGCCAGCGGGCGACCTGAAAGACGAGCAGCGTCAATGCGAGGCCGAGCAACAGCACCAGCCCGAGGTCGTTGGCGTCGTACGTGTCGAGATGGCTCAGCCGGTAGTAGCCGCCCTGCTCCATCTCGAGGTGGAAATGAAACACGGCCTGATACACGAGCCACGACGCGCTCGCGATGTACGCGACGATGATCGTGAACAGGTCGCGGGATGTCCGGATCGACGCCAGAATCAGGAACGTGAAGATCAGGGTCTTGCCGAAATCCTCGAGGATGAACGTCGCCGTGCTCCCGAAGGACATTCCGAAGAACATCCCGAGCAGCGCCCACACCGCGATGCCGCCCACGACTTTGGCCGGCCAGGTCACGAACAGCGGCCGCTGCGCCAGCAGCGCCGGCCGCGCCCACGCGACGGCCAGCGCCGCGATCGTCAGCACGATGAGCGGATGGGTCTTGTTGAGCGAGGGAATCGCCATGTGCAGGCGGCTGATCGTCAGCACGACCAGCAGCAGCAGCACCAGACGGTACGGGTCCTTGGCGAATTGGAGCGCCCGGCGCACACGCACCCGCACGCGCGCTGGTCGCTGCGGCCGCACCCCGGCGGGAGGGGCGGCCACAGGTGCGAGTGCCTGCCCGGCAAATGATGTCTGTCGCACTCCAGGAACCTACCGCGAGGAGGTCATCCCCGGGGGCCCTCACCCTCGCTGCGCCCGCCGGAGTCCATGATCGACTGTCGCCACGCTACCCACCCTGCATCAGACGCGCCGGGCGCCGATTTGCTACGCTCCGCGGGCCGCGTCAATCAGTATACCAGAGCCGTGCCCGCGCGGTACCGGCGGGTACCAGCGCTGTGCCGCTCCGCGTGGGATGGGCGTCATTCCCAGTGACGAGACGCGCATCCGGAGACAGATCGACAACGATTTGGCCGCCAGCGCGACCGAGGCGCCCGCGCGGGGTTGCGTTACCCGCCGCCACCGTTACGTTACGGACAGAACAACTGAGTTCGTGGCGATTTACGGCAACTTGCGGCCACGTTAAACAAATGCTAAACCGCCAAGCCCGGCGGCGTACAGCGTCCGGGCATTTTTGTTCTCGCGGGAGACCTCCGCAGGTATGACCGACACGCAATCCGCCTCACCGCTCGGGTCGCCTGGCCCAGTCTCGCGGCCGGCCGCGCCGGATCCGTCTTCCTATCTCGGCGCGCTCGCTCGCGGTGTGCTCATCTACGATGGCGCCATGGGAACCAACATCCAGCGCCACAAGCTGAGCGCGGCGGATTTCGGCGGACCCTCGCTCGAAGGTTGCAACGACTTCCTCGTGCTCAAGCGTCCGGATGTCATCCGCGGCATCCACGAGTCGTTTCTCGCCGTGGGATGCGACGTCGTCGAGACGTGCACCTTCCAGGCGACGCCGCGCCGGCTCAAAGAGTGGGGTATCGGTGAACACACCCACGAGCTGAATGTCGCGGCGGCACGCCTGGCGCGCGCGGCCTGCGATGGGTACGCCACTCCCGATCACCCCCGGTTCGTCGCCGGGTCGATCGGGCCAACGGGTATGCTGCCGTCGAGCGACGATCCGGTGCTGGGCGCGATCACTTTCGATGAGCTCTCGGAGAATTACTACGCCCAGGCCAAGGCCCTCGTCGAAGGCGGCGTCGATGTCCTTCTCGTCGAGACCGCGCAGGACATCCTCGAGGTCAAAGCTGCCGTCACCGCCTTCGAACGGCTGTTCACGGAGCTGGGCCGCCGCGTCCCCATCCAGACGCAGATCACGCTCGACACCAGCGGCCGCATGCTCCTCGGCACCGATGTCGCGAGCGCGCTGACGACGCTCGAAGCCCTCCACGTCGATGTCATCGGACTGAATTGCTCGACTGGGCCCGAACACATGCGGGAGCCCGTCCGCTACCTCTCCGAGCACGCCACCCGGCCGATCTCCGTGATACCCAACGCCGGCCTGCCACTCAACACCGGCACCGGGGACGCGGTCTACCCCCTCGAGCCCGCGCCGCTCGCGAGCGCCCTGTCGGCGTTCGTCCGGGATTTCGGCGTTCGCATCGTCGGCGGGTGTTGCGGCACGACGCCCGAGCATCTGCGCGCCGTCGTCGAAGCGGTCCGCCCGCTGTCCACGAACGGTGTCGTCCGGCGGCCCACGACGGTCCCGCGCGTCTCCAGCGCGATGCGCGCCATCACGCTGCACCAGGATCCGCCCCCGCTCCTCGTCGGCGAGCGCGTCAACTCGCAAGGCTCCCGCGCGGTCAAGCGGATGCTCCTGGCTGACGACTACGATGGCATCGTCCGGGTCGCGCGCGAGCAGGCGGAGTCCGGCGCCCACGTGCTGGACGTGTGCGTGGCGCTCACGGAGCGGGCCGACGAGGCCGAGCAGATGTCGCGAGTGGTGAAGCTGCTCTCCATGAGTGTCGAAGCGCCGATCATGATCGACTCCACGGAGCCGGCCGTGCTCGCGGCGGCGCTCGCGCACCTGCCGGGCCGCGGCATCGTGAACTCCATCAACATGGAGAACGGCCGCCAGCGCATCGACGCCGTGCTCCCGCTCGTCCGCAAGCACGGCGCGGCGGTCGTCGCCCTGACGATCGATGAGCAGGGCATGGCCAAGACGCGCCAGCGCAAACTCGAGATCGCCCGGCGCATCCACGACATCGCGACCACGGAGTTCGGACTGGCGCCCGCCGATCTCCTCTTCGATGCCCTGACGTTCACGCTCGCCACCGGCGAAGCGGAATGGATCGATTCCGCAACGGAGACGATCGAAGGCATCCGCCTCATCAAGCGTGAGTTGCCGGGTGTGCTCACCAGCCTCGGCGTCTCCAACGTCAGCTTCGGCCTGTCGCCCGAGGCCCGCGCGGTCCTCAACTCGGTCTTCCTGCACCACTGCGTCGCCGCCGGGCTGGATGCGGCGATCGTCAACCCCGCGCACATCCGCCCCTACGCCGAAGTGGATGCCGCCGAACGGGCCCTCGCCGATGACCTCGTGTTCAATCGCCGGCCGGACGCGCTGCAGCAGTTCATCGAGCACTTCTCGGGAACCGGCACCGGGGGATCACGCGCCGCCGCCGGCCCCGCCGCGGACCCCACGGCCGGGATGACGGCCGACCAGCGCATCCATTGGATGATCGTCCACCGGAAGAAGGAAGGGATCGAGGACCAGCTCGACGCTGCCGGGGTGCGCGAGCAACCCGTCCGCGTCCTCAATGATGTGCTGCTCCCGGCGATGAAGGAGGTCGGCGACAAGTTCGGCGCCGGTGAGTTGATCCTGCCGTTCGTGCTGCAGAGCGCCGAGGTCATGAAGCGGGCCGTCAAGCACCTCGAGCAGTTCCTGGAGAAGACGGAGGGCTACACCAAAGGCAAGGTGGTGCTGGCGACTGTGTACGGCGACGTCCACGACATCGGCAAGTCGCTGGTCAACACGATTCTCAGCAACAACGGCTACACGGTGTACGACCTCGGCAAACAGGTTCCGGTCAACACCATCATCGCCAAGGCCGACGAGGTCCAGGCCGACGCCATCGGCCTCTCCGCACTCCTCGTCTCGACGTCGAAGCAGATGCCCCTCTGTGTCCAGGAGCTCGACCGGCGCGGGCTCACGTACCCGGTGCTGATCGGCGGCGCGGCGATCAACCGACGGTTCGGGCGGCGCACGCTCTTCGTCGACGGCGAGCGGCCCTACTCCGCGGGCGTCTACTATTGCAAGGACGCCTTTGAGGGCCTCTCGATGATGGACGAGCTGATGGACACGGACCGCCGCCGCGAGGCCGTCGCCCGCACGCTCGATGAGGCGCGCAAGGATGTGTTCCTCCATACCACCGTCGGCAAGGACATCGCCGCCGGATCGGCCAGTACGGAACGGAGTGCCGTCCGTGCCGACGGGCCCATCCCCACCGCGCCGTTCTTCGGCACGCGCGTGCTGCGCCAGATCCCGCTGGCGGAGGTCTTTCCGCTCCTGGACCTCGAGGAGTTGTTCCGGCTGCAATGGGGCGGCCGCGGCTCTGGGCCCGCGTTCGAGCGCGCGGTGCGCGAGGAGTTCCAGCCCGCGCTCGAGCGGCTCACCGCGCAGGCCAGCCACGAGAAGTGGCTCGTGCCCCAGGCGGTCTACGGCTATTTCCCCGTGCAGTCGCGCGGCAATGATCTCGTCGTCTACGATCCTGCCGCGTACGAGAGCGACGGTGGCGCGCTGCGCGAGACGGCACGCTTCACGTTCCCGCGCCAGGTGGGCCGCGACCGACTCTGCATCGCGGACTATTTCCGGCCTGTGGATTCGGGCGAGGTCGATGTCGTGGCGCTCCAGATCGTGACGGTCGGCGATGCCGCCACGCATCGGTTCGATACGCTGCAACAGGCGGGCGAATACACCGAGGCGTTCTACACGCACGGCCTGGGTGTCGAGACGGCAGAGGCGCTCGCCGAATGGATGCACCGGCGCATCCGCAGCGAGTTGGGACTCCCCGCGGGCCAGGGCAAGCGCTACTCATGGGGCTACGGCGCGTGTCCCGATCTCGACGATCACACGACGGTCTTCCGGCTCCTCCCGGCCGATGCGATCGGCATGCAGCTCACGTCCGCGTTCCAGCTCCTGCCCGAGCAATCCACGGCCGCGATCATCGTGCACCACCCGGAAGCCAAGTACTACGCCGTCCGCGGCGAGGGTGCCGCCGACAACAGCCCGCCCGCGGCCACGGCCGTGGGCCGCGCCGGCGATACCACGGGCGCTGCCGCGTGACGAAGAGCGTGAGCAGCCCCGCTGGCGGCCGCGCGGCCGGCAACCCGGTAGCCGGTGACCGCGCTCGCGCGGCCACGAGCACCGCGGCCGCGGCCACCGGCCGCGAACGTCCGCGCGCGGAGTTGCTGGCGCGGCTCGTCGACCCGGCCGCCATCATCGTGTTCGACGGGGCGATGGGCACGATGCTCTACGCCAAGGGCGTCTTCATCAATCAGTGCTATGATGAGCTGAACATCCGCTCGCCCGCGCTCGTCCGGGGTGTCCATGACGAATACGTGCAGGCGGGCGCGGAGGTGCTGGAGACGAACAGCTTCGGCGCCAATCGCGCGAAGCTGGCGCAGTATGGCCTGGAGTCACAGGTCGCCGAGCTCAATCGGCGGGCCGCCCAGTTGGCGCGCGAGGCCGCCGGTGAGGACCGCCTCGTCGCGGGAGCCGTCGGTCCACTCGGCGTCCGCATCGAACCCTACGGCCCCACGAGCCGCGACGAAGCGCGCGCGCTGTTTCGGGAGCAGATGCAGGGGCTCGCCGAGGGTGGCGCGGACTGTTTCGTCATCGAGACGTTCGCGGATCTCGATGAGATGGAGCAGGCCATCCTCGCGGCACGCGACGTGGACCCCGGCATGCCGGTCGTCGCGCAGATGACGATCGGGGTCGATGGGCTGACCCCCTATGGCGTCCCGCCCGATGAGATCGCGCGCAGTCTCGACCGGTTCGGCGCCGATGTCATTGGGCTCAACTGCTCGGTCGGCCCGCAGACGATCCTCGAAGCGATCGAGCGCATGACACCCGTCACCCGCCGCAAGCTCGCCGCCCAGCCCAACGCCGGGATGCCGCGCGAGGTCGGCGGCCGCAGCATGTACATGGCCAGCCCCGAGTACATGGCGACCTACGGGCACCATCTGATCCTGGCCGGCGCCAAGGCCGTCGGCGGGTGCTGCGGCACGACGCCCGCCCACATCCGCGCCCTCGCGGACTCGGTGCGCTCGCTCGCGCCGCGGCAGCCTCGCGAAGGAACGAGCCCCGGCGGCACACGCGGCGCAACACCAGCCCACGCCACGGTGCGGTCGTCGGCCGGCGGCGGCCGCCTGTCCCGGGTCCAGCCGGTTCCCGGCGCCGCGGCTCCACCCACCGATGCCCACCCGCAACCCGGCGGCGCGCTCGGCGGTGCCGGCGTGCCCGCGGCGCCCTTTGCCGAACGCTCGCGGTGGGCGGCCAAACTCGCGGCCCGCCAATTCGTGACGTCCGTCGAGATCGTCCCGCCACGCGGTGTGGATGCGACTCGCACGCTGTCCGAGGTGGGAGCGCTCCGCCGCGCAGGCGTGGACGCCGTGAACGTGCCGGACGGCCCGCGCGCACAGAGCCGGATGAGCGCGGTGCTGATCAGCATCCTGATCCAGCAACAGGTTGGCATCGAGGCGGTCACCCACTACTGCTGCCGCGATCGCAATCTCCTCGGCATGCTCAGCGACCTGCTGGGCGCGTCGGCCATGGGTCTCCGCAACCTCCTGCTGATCACGGGCGACCCTCCCAAGATGGGCCCCTACCCCGACGCTACGGCGGTCTTCGACATCGATGCGATCGGTCTCACGAACCTCGCCTCGCGCCTGAACCACGGCCTCGATCCGGGCGGCAACGACATCGGCGAACCCACACGATTCGTGCTGGGCGTCGGCGTCAATCCCGCCGCCGTCGATCCCGAGCACGAGTTGCGGCGCTTCGAATGGAAGGTCGAAGCGGGCGCCGAATACGCCATCACACAGCCCGTATTCGATGTCGCGCAACTCACGCGATTCCTCGGCACGGTGCGCCACCTGGACATCCCCGTGATCGCGGGGATCTGGCCGCTCGTCTCGGTCCGCAACGCGGAGTTCCTCGCCAACGAGGTCCCGGGCGTCACGGTCCCCGAGGCCGTCATCCAGCGCATGCGCCGCGCGAGCGAGAAGTCCAAGGAGCACGCCGTCGCGGAGGGTATCGCGATCGCCTGCGAGATGCTCGGGCAGGTGCGCGCTCAGGTCCAGGGCGCCCAGGTCTCCGCCCCGTTCGGCAAGGTGGATCTCGCGCTCAAGGTCTTCGAGGGGGCGGGTGGCGTGTAAAGGGCACAAGCAGAAAGGAGAAGACCAGAGAGGAGAAAGGAGACCGAACAGCGAGGCGTCCTGGCGCTGAGCCAATTCATCCACTATCAAATTCGTCGCCTACTTCTCCTTTCTCCTTTTCTGTACTGCTCCTTTCTGTCATCTCAGGCCTGCCAATGAAATCCATCCTGCTCATCGACCACGGATCGCGCCGGGACGAAGCCAATTACATGATGGCGTGCATGGCCAATCTCGTGCAGCATCTGGTGGGCGAGACGGCCGCCGTGCGGTTCGCGCACATGGAGATTTGCGAGCCGACAATCGACCAGGGATTCGCGGCCTGCGTGGAAGCGGGCGCCGACGAAGTGATCGCCTTCCCATACATGCTGTCCCCGGGACGCCATTCCACGAGTGACATCCCGAAGATGGTCGGGCGAGCTGCCGCGCGGTTCCCGGGCGTCACCCACCGGGTCGTCCCGGCCTTCGGCGTCCACGAGCACCTCGCCGACCTGATACTCGAGCGTGCCGGCATCGCTCGCGCTCGTGGACTGCCCGACGACTCCGCCGGTTGCTGTTGGGACCCTGCGCACTCGAACGGCGCCTGCGGCGACGCCTGCCCCGCAAAGGCCCTGGTCTCGGCACAGTAGCCACCAGCTCCCTTCGCTCGTTATTTCCGCCCCGGCCCCTCGTCTACCTGGCAGGTGAAGGCTGCGTTTGAATCCCCAAAATCGGGGACTAGCGAGAGCTCTGCATGGCCTCACGCGCATTCCGTAGGGTAGCCACAGGCGGCAGGTTGGCCGCGGCCTGCGTCCTGATCGCCGCTTCGGCGCCGCAGAGCGCCTCGGGCCAGGCCGCTCACCGCAGCCGGCCGCAGCCTGCTCCCACCCCGGCCCCCGCTGCCCCGCCCGTCATCACTCTCGAACGAACCGGGTGCCACGGACAGTGCGCCGAGTACAAGCTGTCGTTCTACGAGGACGGCCAGGTCGTGTACGAGGGCAAAGCCAACGTCAGCAAAGCCGGCCGGTGGCATGCCACCGTGACCAAGGACATTCTCTCGGACCTGCTCACCGAGTTCCAACGAACCAGCTATTCGGCGCTGAGCGACACGTACCCCGCCGGCCTGACCGAAACGTCCACCGCCATCACGTCCCTGCGGACCGGCGACAAGGTCAAGACCGTGACTCATGAGGTTGGCTCCCCGTTCCCGCCCGCGGCGCTCATCGCCCTCGAAGATCGCATCGACGCGAGTGTCCAATCCGTGGACTGGACCAGATAAGGCCATATGCGGCACAGGTAGCTGGACGCTGGAGCTGAGCGAGTCGATGAGGGCCGGGTGCGGCAGACCGCAGCCGGCCCTCGACACGTCAGGCCGCTCCCCTCTCGCCGGCAACCCTCCCACTGGGCTCGCTCGTGGTCCCCTCTTTCCCCTCTCGATTAACTTCCAGTCCATGGCCACGGAAACCGCCCCGGATCGCCCCGCCGCGTTGACATCGCTCACGGACGAGGAGGTCATGTTCCGCTCCGCGGTTACGGAGTTTGCGGAGCTCGAGGTGCGGCCGCGCGTCCAGGCGATGGAGCGCGCCGGGCGGCTGGATCCGGCGCTCATCCCGCAGTTGTTCGCGCTGGGCCTCATGGGAATCGAGGTGCCGGAGGACTTCGGCGGTGCGGGCGGGTCGCTCATGATGGTGACGCTGGCGGTCGAGGCGATCAGCCGCGTGGATGCGGCGGCGGCGATCATGGTCGACGTCCAGAACACGCTCGTGAACTACCCGATCACGCGCTACGGCAGCGACGAGATCAAGTCGCGGTACCTCCCCCGCCTCACCGGCGGCACGGTCGGCGCATACGCGCTCTCGGAGCCGGGCTCCGGATCCGATGCCTTCGGGCTTCAGACCTCGGCGACGCGGTCGGGCAGCCACTTCGTCCTCAACGGACGGAAGATGTGGATCACCAACGGCGCGGAAGCCGGGGTCTTCGTCGTCTTCGCCAATGCCGATCGCGCCGCGGGTTACAAAGGCATCACGGCGTTCATCGTCGAGCGCGATTTTCCCGGCTTCCGCGTCGGAAAGAAGGAGGACAAGCTCGGCATCCGCGCCTCGAGCACCGTCGAGTTGATGCTCGATGGGTGCGAGGTCCCCGCCGGGAACGTGCTGGGTCCGGTCGGCCAGGGCTACAAGATCGCGATCGAAACCCTCAATGAGGGTCGGATCGGGATCGGCGCGCAGATGATCGGCATCGCCGGCGGCGCGCTGTCGGCCGCGACCGAGTACATCAAGGAGCGGAAGCAGTTCGGCAAGCCGCTGTCCGATTTCCAGGGGATCCAGTTCCAGATCGCGCAAGCGGCGACGGAGCTGGAGGCGGCGCGCCTGATGGTGTACAACGCGGCCCGGCTCAAGGATGCCGGTTATGACATCGCACGCGAAGGCGCGATGGCCAAGCTCTTCGCGTCCCAGGTCTGCGAGCGCGTCACGTCACGATGCGTGGAGTTGTTCGGCGGCTACGGTTACACGACCGACTATCCGGTCGAGAAGTTCTATCGCGACGCCAAGATCGGCACGATCTACGAAGGCACGTCCAACATGCAACTGCAGACGATCGCCAAGGCGGTGCTCCGGTGACGACGACCGGCGGCACGGCTGCGGAGTTCGTCGCGCAGCAGGCGCGCACGCGGTGGCTCCGGACGCGCGACGCCGGACGCTCGGCGTTCGTGTGGCGCTATGGCATCATCGGGTGGGGCCTGCCGGTGGGCGCCGCGTCGGCGTTCTACCACGTGGTCCGTGTGCATGGGTCCGGTCCGCCAGCGCCGTGGACGGTGGCCGCCGTGCGGCCGCTCTGGGGCAGCGTCGCGGGCCTGGTCTGCGTCTGCGCCGTCGTTGGCTACCTGCTCGGCGCCTGGCTCTGGGATTTCTGCGAGGCCCGCTTCGGCCACGAGTCGCACTAGCCCCTCCGGGCAGTGCGAGACGGAGCAGGGATCAGAAGAGACGCCGTTCCATGTAACGCGACACCTGGCGGGATTCGGCGGTGGTCTCTCCTCTCCCCCTTCTCCTTTCCCTTTTCTCGTTTCCGTTTCGTCAGTTCGCGACCGGTCCGTACGCCCGGACGCTGGTGCCGTCCATCTGCCAGGCCGCGCGCAGCGGGATCTTCCGATCCAGACCAAGGCTGGTCACGACGTGGTCCGACAGGCTCGGCGCCAGATTCTCCGGCGAGCCGTCCTGCACACCGATCTCCAGGAGTGATTCGAGATGCGTGCCGTTGTGCGTCGCGACGACCATGGTACCGACCGCCGTCCCCTTGCACGCGAACCGTGCACGCCCTGGGCCGACCCCATGACGCGCGGCGACGGTCCAGATCGGGTGCGCTTCGTCGAGCACGGTCGCAACATCGGCGCCGCCCAGGACGAGATACGCGTACCCGAACGCGCCGAGCGCGCCGGGCCATGCTTTTGCGACCGCTCGTCTCGCCAAGCCGGCCCGCTTGTAGAAAGTCCGTACGGCGCTGCGGCGCCACAGCAGATCGTACGATGGCGTGTCGCCGAGACGGAGCACGAAGTCGTAGTCGTTGTAGCTGGAGACCAGGTCCAGCACCGCGGCCCGCGCGAAGCCCGACCGCCGCACGAGATCCATGTATCCGGGCGCGTTGTACAGATACGTACGAAAATCCTGCTGCGACCGCGCCTGCACGATCATCCGCGCCACCTGGCGCGGCAGCGCGGGCACGAGGCGGAGACCAGTGTGCGTGTCGGGCATGCCGGCCAGTGTCTCCATCGCGAAGCGGTTCTCGATCGCCATGGCGAAGACGCCGTCCGGCGCCAGCACGCGGCGCACCTGCTCCAGCATCGAGCGCTGCAGATCGTCGGGCCGCCCCGCGCCGTGCAGCCCGGCCCACTCGAGTACTCCGTTCATGGTGACGAGCCCGAAGTCGCCCGCTGCGAAGGGCAGCGTCAGCCCGGTCCCTTCGACGAACGATGCATTGGCCTGCCCGTCCTGACGGGCGCGCAGGTTCCCGTAGCGGACGCGCGTCGAGAGCGCATCGAGGCCTACGGCGCGACGATAATACTGGCTGAGGCCCAGGACGAGCGATCCGAAGCCGCACCCGACGTCGAGTACGTCGGACGTCCTGGGGCGCAATAGGAGCACGTGCCAGTTCCCGAGTCCGAGGTCGCGCATCCGCTTCGCGAAGAACGGATACCGCGCGGCAAGGGCGTCTAGTGCGGCGCGCCATCCGATGGACTGGCTGTCCGCGATCAGGGTGTCGATGACCGAGACGTCGGGGTCTGCCCACTGCGCGCTGCGCGCTTCGGCGACGCTGGTGGCGGGCGCCGTCATGCTCGACGGCCCGCGTGCAGCGCCCGGGTCACTGGCTTGGTCGTCGTGTTCATTGGTCGTGGAGGATCACATTAGAGACTTGCCGCGGCAAGTCAACGGTCCGCGACCCGTGCGTGACGCGCCATATGCACTATCCGCACCATCCTAGGGACTCCGATGCATGCGCTCCGCAACGCGCTCGACTTTTCCATGGGGGCGCGCGATCTTTCCGCCCCGCCGGGCGGAGGAGGAAGGAGTGCTCCCGATCGCTGGCGGCCGACGGATGCCCGAGGGCACAATGACCACCACCGCCTGTTGATCGTTCTGGGGGATCCGCTCGTGCAGAGCGTCAGCGCCGACTCGATCCGCAAAGCCATCACCACCGTCTTCGCGCGACGCGAATACGACCGGACCATCGCCTCCACTCTCTGGGGCCGGATCGTGAACGCGGCGCTCAGCTTGCTGCGCGATCTGCTGCAATCGATCCGGCATGCGGGCCCCGTGCAGAAGGGCGCGCTCGTGGTGCTCATGGTCGTCCTCGTCGCCGTCATCGCCCGGCTGGCGATACTCAGCAACGCCGCCGGCGTCGCGTTCCGGCGTGCGGGTACGTTCGGCTTCGGAGGGCCGCAGGACGCCTGGGCCGAAGCGCAGCGGCTCGCGCACGCGGGCCAATACACGGACGCGGCCCACGCGCTCTACCGCGGGTTGCTCGATGACATGGCGCGACGGGACCTCATCCAGCTTCATTACTCCAAGACCGTGGGCGACTACGGGCGGGATCTGCGGCGGCGCTCGTCCGGTCTCACTCCGCACTATCGCGACTTCGCGCGCACCTATGAGACCGTTGTCTACGGATTGGGGACCTGCGACCGCGAGCGCTACGAGCGTCTCTACGCGCTCGCCACCGGCATCGTGAAGGCGGCGGCGTGACAGACAGCCCGACGAGCAGCATGACGAGCAGTGTGACGAGAAGTGTGAGGGGCAGCGTGAATCGCTGGATGCGCCCCGGGTCCGCTCGTGGCTGACGCGCCGGGTCGTGATGGGTCCGCGGCGAGCGCATCGCCGTCCCGGCTCGCGATGGCGATGCGGCCGCGCGTCGCGCTTCCGGTGCTGACGGCGCTGCTGGTGATCGCGGTGTTCTTGACCCCGGAGACGGCGCCCGTCGTGCCCGACCGGCGTGTCACGACCTACTCCTCTGGCCCCGGCGGGGCATCAGGCATCTACGATGTGGCAAAAGCGCTTGGATGGAGCCCGACGCGGCGCCTGACGCCCATCACCGGCGGCCTCGACACCGGCGCAGTCTATGCCGTCCTGGCGCCCATCATACCGATTACCGCGGCCGGCACGCACGCACTCCTGCAGGCCGTCCGCGGGGGCGCTGGACTGATGTACATCGTGTCGGATTCGGGGGCGCTCGAAGACTCGCTGCAGGTGAATCGCGCCGACACGGGCTTTTCGCCAACGCCGTTGCCGCGGGACATGCGGCCGCATTGCGCACGCGACAATGTCGACAACATGCTGGCCTGGTTTCGCGACGGCGTGCACCTCTATCGGCTGCAGGCACACCGCGCCGTGACATCCGGCATGCCGGTGTTCATCACGGTGGACCGGCCCGTGTCCGGCGCCAAGTATCTCCCGACCGAACCGGCGGCGTTCGGTTTCACCCTGGGCCGCGGCCGCGTCGTGGTCTATTCGGACGCGGACCTGCTGCGCAACGACGTGGTGCGGATCTGCAAGTGGGACATCGGGGACCGGGTGGTGCAATCCCTCGCTTGGGTGTCCGGAGACCGGCGGCGCACGCTCGTGTTCGATGAATACGATCAAGGTTTCGGCAGGCAGCCGAGCACCGCACAGGTCATCCGGCAGTTCCTCTTCGACTCGACCGTGGGACGAGGGATCACGCAGATCGTGGCCGCCGCCCTGGTGCTGATGCTCGCGCTCGGCGTTCGCGCGATACCGCCGAAGGACGTGCGGCGGATCGAGCGGCGGTCGCCACTCGAGCACGTCGATGCGCTGGCGCGCGCGTACGAGCGGATCGGCGCCACGCGCCTCGTTGCGCGCCGGCTCGCGGCTGGTCTCCGCCGGCGCCACGGACGCGGCGCGTGGTCTGGCCGGACCCCGGGAACAGGACCCGGCGACGCCGACGAGCGGTTCCTGTCCGCGGTCGTGGCCGGACACCCGGGTGTCGCGGCCGATGCCGAACGGATCCTGTCGGCCGAGCGAATACCGGTTTCACCCGGCGGGCTGCAGGCAGTCGCCGACGCTGTGGACCACATCGATCAAGCCTTCCCTTCCCTCAAGACGTGAGGCCGTACCGTGTCTGATACACCGCCACTGACCGCCGAGCAGATCGCCGACGCGCTGCGCCGTATTCGCGACGCCGTCGCGACCCGGGTCGTGGGGCAGGATGAGGTGATCGAGGAGGCCGTGGTCGCGTTTCTTGCCCGCGGGCACATTCTGCTCGAGGGCGTCCCCGGCACCGCGAAGACGCTCCTCGTGCGCACGCTGGCCGATGCACTCGGCGCGAAGTTCGGGCGCATTCAGTTCACCCCCGACCTCATGCCGTCCGATATCACGGGCGTCAGTATCCTGCGCGACGCCGCACATGAGTTCGAGTTCCGTCCTGGCCCGATCTTCACGGATCTGCTGCTGGCCGACGAGATCAACCGCGCTCCGGCCAAGACGCAGGCCGCGCTGCTCGAGGCGATGCAGGAGCGCCAGGTGACGACCGACGGTGTCGCCCGCCGGCTCGATCCGATCTTCACGGTGTTCGCGACGCAGAACCCGGTCGAGTACGAGGGGACGTATCCGCTGCCGGAAGCGCAGCTCGACCGGTTTCTGGTCAAGATCAAAGTCGCGTATCCGTCCAAGGACGCGGAGCTCGAGATGCTGTCGCGGTACTCCGAGGGCTTCGACGCCGACCGGCTGAGCACGCGGCCCGTGGCACCCGTACTCGATGAGGCGGGATGCCGGGCGCTGCGCGCGGCAGTGGATGGCGTCAAGGTCGCACCGGAGGTCCGTGAATATGTCGCCGACATCGTCCGCGCGACGCGGGAAGACACGGGCCTCACGCTCGGCGGATCGCCGCGCGCGATGGTGGCGCTCTTCCGTGCGGCCCAGGGTGCAGCGCTACTCGCGGGCCGCGACTTCGTGACGCCGGACGACGTCAAGGACTACGCGCCGCCCGTCCTGCGCCACCGCGTGATCGTGGCGCCGGAGCTGGAGGTCGAGGGGCGCTCGGCCGACGATGTGCTGCAGGGCGTGCTCACTCGCGTCACCGCGCCCAAGTGACCGGCCGCTTGGCGTCCGTCTGATTCGCATGCCGAACTGATGTACGTCCCGACGAAGCGGCTCGCCGCGGTCGTGCTGGTCACCGCGCCCGCGTGGTGGCTCGCGGCGATCGGATCGCCGGCCGCGTTCGGCGCCGCACCGGTAGTGATCGCGGTGTTGGCGATCGCGGTGCTGGCCGATGCCCTCGCGATTCCGGGACGCAGATCGGTGAGCGTCGCGCGGGCATTCCCCGCGTCCGTCGGAGTTCGCGACGTCGTCGCGGGCCGCTATAGCGTCACGGCGCGCTGGCCGTTTCGGGTCGCGGGTGAGGTCTGGGATGCGCTTCCTGCCGCGCTCCGGCGCGAGACGCCGGCACCGCAGCGATTCGCCGTGCGGCGCGGAGAAGAGGCGACGTTACCAGTCTCGGTCAGCGGCCGCGACCGGGGAGAGTGGCCGCTCGGTCCGGTGGCGCTGCGTGTCGCCGGGCCGCTTGGTCTCGTAGCGCGAACGATCCGGTACCCGCAGACCGACCAGGTCCTCGTGACGCCGTCGATCGCCTCGGTGCGGCGCTACCGGTTGCTCGCCGTGCAGCGTCGCCTGCGAGACGCGGGGGTCCGGGTGCTGCGGCGGCGCGGGGAGGGGACGAGCTTCGCGGGGTTGCGGGAGTACGTGCAGGGTGATGATCCGCGATTCATCGACTGGAAGGCATCGGCCCGCCGGCGTACGCTGATCACGCGGGAGTTCTCGATCGAACAAGGGCAGACCGTGTTGATCGTGATCGACTGCGGGCGGCTCATGACGCAGTTGGCGGACGATCTGCCGCGATTCGAGTATGCCTTGTCATCGGCGCTGGTGCTGGCGGACGTGGCGGCCGGGTCGGGCGATCAGGTGGGGATGCTGGCGTTCGACGATCAGGTGCGGGCCTGGGTGGCCCCGGCGCGCGGCACGGAGGCGCTGCGGTCGGTCCGCGCGGGGCTCATTCCGTTGCGCGCGACGATGGCGGAGCCGGACTATGCGACCGCGTTCCGGACACTCGACGCGCGACAGCGCAAGCGGGCGCTGATCGTGTTCTACACGGATGTCATCGATCCCCGTGCCTCACAGTCGCTGATCGCGCATACGACGCGCGGGGCGCAGCACCATCTGCCGGTGGTGGTGGCGTTGCGCAACGAATCGCTGGTGGCGGCGGCTGCGACCGGTGGTGTCCGCTCGACGACGGCGGTGTACGAGCGAGCGGCGGCCGAGGAGTTGCTGTCGGCGCGGGACGAAGCACTGCAGCGGATGCGGCAGGCGGGCGTGTCGGTGATCGACGTGCGGCCGCAGGCGATGACGGCGGCAGTGGTGAACCGCTATCTGGAGCTAAAGGGGCGAGGGGCGGTGTAGCGGGGTCAAGAGATAAGCCCCCGGTCACGCGTCACACCGCGCAGCAAGCTTGCAGTACTGTCGATGTTATCGGTAAGGTGCGGCAACTGTCTCCGTCAGGCATGCTTCTGACGGCGGCTGGCCTTCGACGGCCCGCGCGGTCAGCCTCGCCAGTGAATCCCGCGCGCTGGCCCAAAGGCGCGGAACCGGCAGCAGGCCTACGGTCCAACCCATGTAACGGCGATAGCCACCGCGAGCGGGTTCCGCGAGAATGTTGCGGGGATAGGTGCTAACGACCCGAAGTCGTCACCCTCATAACTGCTCCGGCGCCGTGCGGGCCCAGTTCTGCGGCGACTGCCCCAACATGCGCAGCCCGGCGGCGCTGGCGAAACTGCGCCTCGTCGAGGAGAAGGATGCCGCGATGGGCCGCGCCGTCGGTTTCGCTCTCACTCGGCGCGCATCGCGATGATTGGATCCACCCGTGCCGCGCGACGAGCTGGCAGCCAGGACGCGATCGCACCCACGGTGGCGAACACGACACACACGAGCGCCACCGTAGGCCCATCTATCGGGCTGATGCCGAACAGGAGACCGCGAATCACACGCGTGACGAACAGTGCAGCCAGGATGCCCGTTGCGAGGCCGGGCAGGATGAGTATCGCGCCACGCCCGAGCACGAGACTCACGACATCGTACGAGTCCGCACCGAGCGCAATGCGAATCCCGAAGTCCCGCGTCTGCTGGCTCACGGCGTAGGAGACCACTCCGTACACGCCGAGCGCGGCGAGCAGCAGCGCGATAGCGGCAAACGCCGTGAGCAACACCGTGTAGAAGCGTGACTGCGACATCGACTCGGCCACGGCTGCGGTCATCGTCCCGAGCTCATAAATCGGCACATCAGGATCGTTCGATGCGACCACTTGCCGGATCTCGTGCTCGAGCCCTGTGAGGGGGAGCGCGGTGCGAAGGACGAAGGTCGTATTGAACGGGAACCTCCGATACGGGAAGAACGTCGCCGGCTCGGGAGTGGTCTTGAGCGACTCGAAATTCGCATTGCGCACGACGCCGATGATCTCTCCACTGGGATGCACAGCGCTGTCAGGGTTGGAACCCCCGTGCAAAAACTCGGACGTTAGGTGCTGCCCGATCGGGTTCTGCCCGGGGAAGTAGCGGTCTGCCAGGGCTTGGTTGATCACTAGCACCCGGACCGCGTTGAGTCGGTTCTCGTCGTCGGTAAACGCGCGGCCGCGCACGAGCGTCATCCCCATGGTGCGGAAAAAGTCGGGGGAGACAGGGCAGAGCCGGGCATAGGGCTCCGTGCCGGGCGCGGGTGGCGGCGTGCCGTCGATCGTGAACGACGGCGACGAGCTGCCGTTTTCCGGATCGAATGGGCGGTTGGCTGCTACTGCCACGCTCTGCACACCTGGCAATGCCGCGAGTCCTGCTTGCACACGGTCTGCGAGCTGGATAACTGGCGGATCGTTATCGTACTTGTTGCCGCTCAGGGCAACATCGAACACCACGAGGTGATCCGGCCTGAAGCCGGGGTCGACGTCAGTCAAGCGCTGGAAACTGCGGATCAGGAGCCCGGCGCCCACCAGCAGCACGGTCCCCAGCGCCAGCTCGGCAAACACGAGCACGGATCGGGCGCGCTCGCTTCCAGCGGATCCACCGGTGCCCCGGCCAGAACGGAGAATTGTTGCAACGTCCCAGCCGGACGCATGGAGCGCGGGGATGAGCCCGAAGACGGCACCTGTGCCGACAGCAAGTGTGGCGCTAAACGCGAGCACGCGGATGTCGATGCCCACATCCTGCATGCGTGGGAGTGCGAGCGCGGCGCTCGCCGTCAGGACATGCACGACGACGACCGCGATCACCGTGCCGAGCACTGCCCCGCCCACGGCGATGAGCATGCTCTCGGCGAGCGACTGGCCCAGGAGCTGTCGGCGTCCCGCCCCGAGCGCGGTGCGCACGGCCACTTCGCTCGTGCGGGATGCGGCGCGCACGAGCAGCAGATTGGCCACATTCGCGCAGGCAATGAGCAGCACGAACATCACGGCTCCCAGCATGGCCCAGAGCGGCCGCTCGACGTCGCCCACGATCCCTTGCCGGATCGGGACGGCGGCTACGCCGATGCCGGCAGCGTCTTTGGGGAATTGTTGAGCGATCCGGCTCGCGACGGTGCTGAGATCGCGCTGGGCGCTCGCGAGCGTGACGCCGTCGCGCATCCGCGCGATCGCATGTGCAATATGATTGCCCCGGCCAATGTCGCCGATCTCCCAGTCCTGATCCCACACCGCGGGGTACCAGAGCTCGGCGTTGTCGGGGAACGTGAACCGAGGCAGCGCCACACCAACGACGACGTAGAGGTCCCCGTCCAGCCTGACCTGGGTGCCGATGACCCCGGGGTCGGCGGCGAAGTACCGATGCCAGGCGCCATCGGACAGGACGAGCACTCGGGTCGCCGTTCTCGCATCCTCGCCGTGCGCAAACGTGCGTCCGAGCTGTGCGTGCGTGCCTAAAACAGAAAAGAAGTCGGCGCCCACCCGAGCCCCGTTGACGAGCAGCGCAGCGGCTTTGGGGCGGAGGAGGGTGACGGTCTGTCCACTCCGGAAGGGAACGATCGCGGTGAAGCTGTGTGTCTGGTTCTGGTAGTCGATCACATCCTGCGGCGCCATCTCCGTAAAGATTTGCCGCGCCTCGGTGGCGTGGAGATACACGAGGCGGTCCGGTCGCTCGAAGCCGAGTGGCGTGAGGAGCACCCCGTTCACGAGGCTGAACGCGGCGGTGCTGGCGCCGATCGCAATCGCCAGGGTGGCGACTGCGATCAGGGTGAACCCGGGTGTTCGAGCGAGTCGGCGCGTCGCGTGCCGCAGTGCCTGAATAGGTGCTTCCATATCGGTCAAACCGTAGGGGAGGGTCGCGGGACGCGGGCAAGCGAACCGGTGACTCGGATTCGACAACGCCGCGTGGGGCGGGGTTTGAAGCGCCCTACCGCCTGAATAACCTCCCCATCATCCGCACAATGACACCCAACATCATCCGGGAAGCCGGATTTTCGCGGGGGTCGATCTACAACCCGGCGCGGTATAGGGGGTGAAGTTGGGGGGTCTTGTCTCTTAACCCGGGGCGGTGTAGCGGGTTAGTAGCTAGCCGGGTTCCGGCGCACTCGCTTTTCGATTGAGATCACTTAACGCGCATTCTCGCCGGTCTCGAGGCATGGCGGCAACTGACAACCGCTCCTCGGTCCCCAAATGCGTAGAGAGGATCAGAGTCGAGGAGTTCGGAGGGGACAGCCATCCAAGCCGCCCCCTCATTTCGGGCCGCTACTCCGCTTTAGACGCGGTGCGAGACTCGCCCTCCGCGAGAAATCGCACGATCGCCGCGCGCCCCTCCGGGAACCAGCCCGACGGCTGAAACACCGCGGAGACCACGACGAGCTTGTTGACCATCTCGGGGTGTTGAATCGCTGTGCGGAGCGCGACCGATCCTCCCAGGGAGTATCCCACGATGTCCGCCTTGGGAACTTTGAGATAGCGGAGTAGCGCCGCGATATCGTCCGCCATCGCTTCGCAGCTGAACGGCCGATCGATGTCCGCCGTGCGGCCGTGCCCCTGCAGATCCACCGCGATCACGCGCTGCGTGCGCGCGAGGTGAGCGACAACGCCCTCGATCAGTTCCGTGTTGCCAAGGCCGCCGTGCAGCACGACCACTGGCGCCCCCGTCCCGCGAATCTCGTAATAAAGCTTGAGGCCATTCACTGGTGCGTACCCCGATTCGGAACTCGACGCTGCGGGTGTGTGAAAGGTGGCCGGGCCCGCTGACGCCAGCGCCAGACCGGCGGCGGACGTGGCAATCAATCTCGCCGTGGACATCATCGTCGGAATCCTCGCGCAAAAGGGAATGGTGGGACCCGTCGATCGAATGTTCGCGACTCCGCCCGATTGCCCCGGCCAGCGTGCACCGGGACTATCGGACGACCGACCGTGAGATCCACGTCTCTGTTACTGTCCCGAGCTCTCACCCAGGGCGATGAGAAGCTCGTCCAGCTGATCGAACGTCTCGATCATTGCCTCGACTGCTCCGGTGCCGGCAGCCTCGAGCGCTTCCTTCGAAGGATGGCTCTCGCGCAGGACCACCAGCGTCTTGCCGCCCTTTTCCTCGAAGGTCACCGTGGTCACAGGCCCGCCCTCGCCACCCTCGTCATTGGTCCACGCGAGGCGCGAATACGGCTTCACTTCGACATACGTGCCGAAAAACGCGGCAGGCTCGGGGCGGTGGTCGAATACCAATCGGTACTTGCCTCCGACACGAGCATCCACCTCGCAGGACAGCAGGGTCATTCCGATCGACTTGGGCACCCACCAACGCTTGAGCAGCTCGGCCTTGGTAAATGCCTCGAACACGATGCGCGCCGGGCCGTTGATGGTCCGCGTGACAACCACCTCGCGGTCCGACTTTCGTTCCACCGTGGTGCGGTTCTTCACGGGGCCGGGCTTACTTTCGATTCTTGCGTTCATCGCTCTTCTCCTTTCGTGTCAGTTCCTCGACAACCTTGTCCAACTCGTCGAAGCGTTCGTCCCAGCGCTGGCGGTACCTCTCGAGCCACGCCGTCTCTTCCTCCAATCGGTCCGCGCCCAGCTTGCAGTTCCGCACGCGCCCGACCTTCTCCGTGGTGACCAGCTCGGCCTCCTCCAAGATGCCGACGTGCTTCATCATGCCCGCCAGGGTCATCTGGAACTTGTCGGCAAGATCCGAGATCGAGGCGTCGGAACGGCCGAGCTGCTCCAGAACGCCGCGTCGGGTGGCATCCGAGAGCGCGGCGAACGAGGCATCCAGGCGGGCAGGCCAATGCTTTACCATTCGGTCAAGTATTTAACGCAAGCGTTCGCGGCATGCAAGGGGTGGCCGCGAAGAGAACGGGTGAGCGTCGGCGCCGCTTGACCCCGGCGAACAATCGAGATTGCACCCCACGGGATATCTCTATTGCACTGCAACAGGGTCTTTTCCATTGACCATTGACACCCATTAGGCCGGCCGTTGCGGGGCGCCAGCGGCCGGCGTATGTTCGGCGGCGCGCCGCCGTCAAACATTTCCTGAAGAGAGGGAGGTCTTATGCTCCGCTCCACAGGTCTTGCCCTGAGCCTGCTCATCCCGTTGCTCCTCGCCGCCTGCGGCGATTCGGCCCGGCTGACGGACCCGCTCGCCAGCAGAACCGACGGCGCGAGCGCGCCGACCAAGAGCGCTTCCGCCGGCGGTGGGTCAGTGCGGTCGGTGATAATGCATGACGTGTGTGATTCCGCGACCTTTAATGCCGCGGTAGGGCCAGGCACGTGCGTGCGTCCGGGCGGTATGAAATTCGACCAGTTCATCGCCGAGCTGACGCGGCATGGGCACGTCCAGGGATATGACTTCTCGCCACCGGCTTTCAAGGTTAACCCGGGCCAGACGATCGCGGCGACGAATAACGGTGGCGAGGTGCATACCTTCACGCGCGTCGCAGTATTCGGCGGCGGGATCGTGCCGCTACTGAATCAGTTGTCCGGGAATGCCGTGGTTGCGCCGGAGTGCACGGCGCTCACGGCAGCCGACTTCGTGGCGCCGGGCACCGAGTTCGACACGTCCGTCGATGGGCCCGGGACGGTGCTGTTCCAATGTTGCATTCATCCCTGGATGCGCGCGATCGCTCATCCGTGAGCAGTCGGTCGGAGTGAGTCGCGGTTACCATAACGCAGACTCAGCCGCGCGGTGGTTGTCGTTGTAATGCCATGATCGGCGGCGGGGCGTGCGAATCGATCCATCGATACCGACGGCTACGCGCGCGGGAGTAAACGCGGTTCAAGTACAACCCCGATCACGTGTTTGAATAACGGCCAGACGAAATGACCGCGTGCAGCCTCAGCATGCACAAACACAACGAGGCCCGCTGCCGAAGCGGGCCTCGTTACGTCTCGGGCTGTTGCTCGCTAGAAGCCAATCGCCATTGTTTGCTCTCCTCCTCGCAAGGACAATCTGTCAATCCTTGCGTCTTCGAGTCAAGACGGGTTCCAATCGGCGGTGGCAACCTCGCGCCATCTGATTGGAACCGCTTGAGCTGTTCGAAAATCGGTCCCTGCGCTTTCCTCGCATACCACCCCTTGAACAGTGTCACGCTGTTCTGGAACGGGCCGCTAGCGGGATTAGTTCGGCGGTGAGTGAGAAAGGCAGGATACAGCCCCATGACCATTTGAGTCTGGTCTACGCAGGGCACACTGGAAACTGGATCTCGATGATGGGCGGACCGTCGCCACCGTCCCAATACACCTCTCTGAGTGGCCCGCAATGCCGATACTGCGCGGCGCTCGACCAGCGCGCCATCTCCTTGTAGATGGCCGGCAACTCGGCCTCGGAGCCAATGTGGGCAAAGCTCACCACTAACTGGCGTGTCAGGTGGCGTATCGGAATGCTCGACCTGGCCGGCGGCCGCGCAAACAGAACCTGCACCTCGCAGTCGATGGACCGCTCCGCCGGCCGACAGCGATGCCAGATCGTGGCCGATGGTGTTGCATCGCGGACGGACAAATCGGCACGGGCCTGCTTGAGCAACGCGTCGGCGTCCGAGTACGACTCGACGACCCGGCGCATCGATGCGACCCACACAGGGCCGGTCTGCTTGAGGCGGAAGGGCCATTGGTTCGGCGCAGGTGCCGAACGACTGGCGAGCTCCGCGTCGAGCACCATGAGTTGCCGATCGAGCCTCTCGCGTTCCTCGAGCAGAGCGGCACGCTGGCGGGTCAGCGCGGTGTGAATGGCATCCCGCGATCCACCACTGTTGACGACTCCCGAGACCACCGCCAAGGAGATCCCGGCTGCGCGATAGGCCAAGATCTGCTGGAGCTCAGCGACCTGCTCACGAGTATAGTAGCGGTACCCGTTACGCCGATCGGTCTCCGCGGGTGTGAATACGTTCATCACTTCGTAGTGGCGGAGCAGGCGCGTCGTCACGCCCGTCATCTCCGCAAACGCGCCGATTCGGAGCATCGGTCAAAACCTCCACTGAACAATCGCTTCGGGAACTACCTCATTGATCCCGCGGACACCCGAATCGTTTCGCCAGGCGCGTATCGCCAGTCCCAGGCGGGCGTGTGGAAATGCGGCCCACAGTAGCCGGGTGTCACTCACAATGAACGGGGCCACCGCCCCCTCCGGACCCACGAACTTCGCATAGCCGCCATAGCTCACGGGTGCAGGGCCGACGCGGAACGTCCACTCGCCATACGCTACCCCCTGCCACGTTATTGTGCCCAAGCTCGGATCGTATCGCACGAAGAAGTCCGTGTTCAACAGCGGCCTCCCGTGCAGACCCCATGTCATGCCCGCGCCGGTCAGGAGCACGACGTCCCCTTGGCTGACGTCGATCTGATACGCGGTGAGGACATCTTGCAGCGGACCGAGAGAGACGGCCGCTCCCGACAGTTTGCCGATGCTGACTCTCGCGTGGACTTCGCCATACGGGGTCGTGGGGCCGGAGCCAGCGGTTGCGGCGTCACCCTCCCGCGTCGCGAGATTCTGCGTCTCGAGGTAGACGTAATTGTCGCCGTAGCGCCAGGTGCTGAAGTACTCGAAGATCAGCATGTCTCGCTGCGCTCGCGCTGCATCCCAATTCGCGCCGTACGCGTACGTCAGCATCCCGGCGCCTGACCCCTGCGCCTCCCCCGAGCACGGCGCCAGGATGGCCAAGACGGCGATCGGCACCCCGAATCTCGCTGCCATGGGCCAAGGCTAGCCCTTGACGTTGGGTCAATGTCAACGGGCCAAACGACATTACCTCGGACACGTTTCTGCGGGCATTGCGGGTACACGACCACAGTCGTCAGCCGGCGGTGAAGCGCTACCTCTTCGCCATAGCGCAGAACATGGTGACGCCACCCGTGCGTCTGGCGCACCCGAACGCGCCAGCGGACACCGGCGCAGCGTTGCGGTGTGTAACCCGAGCATACGCTGTGTAACCACCATCTCGCTCGAGGCCTGCCGCTGCTCGGCATCCGGTCATCCGCACAATTGCGCCGATGCGGCCAAGGGTGCACACTTGAGACCGCTCGCTACTTGAGGTATTGCATGTCCAGGCACGCTGGGTGGGTCGCCGCACTGATCGCTGTGATCGTGCTCGCTGGCTGTGGTAGCGGGACTGGCCCCCGCAGCGGTTCGAGCCGTTCGTTTGGGATTCGCGTCGTGGCTGGGGGTGGACAGGAGGACACGATCAGCACCCTGCTCACTCAGGCACTCGTGGTGCAAATTGCGCCGTCGCCCATCGCCTCGATCGCTCACCAGGTCGTGCAGTTTCAATCCGTGATGGCCGACAGCGCCGGCACCGGCAATGCGTTCGTCGCGTCGCTGGCCAGCCAGGGCTTTTCGAGTTTTGCCGTCGATACCACGAACGCGAGCGGACAGGCCAGCATACAGATCCTGTTTGGACTGCAGTCAGGACGGGCAAAGATCCAGGTCGCGGTTCCCGAGTTCGGATATGTGGACACCGTGACGTTCGTGATCCTGCCCGGACGCGCCACCGGTGTCGTCGCCGCGCCCAAAGATACCGCGCTATATGCCGGCAAGAGCGGCACGCTGCACTCGTCAGCCGTCGATCGCGCGGGCAATCCGCGGCCCGGGGATCCGGTGACGTACACAGTCACCTCGGGGCCCGTAACGGCAGCCGGCCCAAAGGTGACGGCAACCGCGCTCGGACTCGCGTCCGTGCTGGCGAGGTCCGATGGATTCTCGGACAGCACAGTCATCAGCGTCGTCCCGACGGGCACACTGGCGGCGACCAGCGATTCGGGCGGTGTCGTCATGTTCAATATCGACGGCTCGGGGTTTGTCGCCCTGACGCGCGTCGCAGCCACGGACGTGAAGTGGGCGCCCAGTGGCACCTCCGTGGTCTTCGTGTGCCCGGAAGGCAACGCGGGCGTCATGCCACTGTGCACCTCAGACCTCAAGGGCAACGTGTTGGTGCTGGATGTGTCGGACACCACCGCCGACGCATGGCCATTCTTCTCGCGCGATGGAACGTGGATCTACTACTCGCGGATTACGGATGCACGGGGGATTCTGGATCGGATTCATCCCGACGGGACCGGTGCCGATACCGTGCATACCACCAACCCGGGCGATGACTACTGGGAATCGCCCTCGCCCGACGGCGACAGTGTCGCCTACGTCGACCTCAACTCCGGCAACCTGCGCATCCTGACGCTCGCCACGGGAACCGTCACCGACCTCGGCATCCCCGCCCACTCTCCACAGTGGTCGCCCCACTCCGACCTGATCGCTTACCTCGCGAGTGACGGGGGGGCGGGCCCGATCGCCGTCGTCCATGCAACCGGCGCGGGCCAACACACGATCGGGATCAACACCAACCAATATGACTTCGACATCGACTGGTCGCCGGATGGCCAGTGGGTCGTCGGCCGCAACGCCACCACCACACTGCTGGAGCTCGTGAATGTGACGTCAGGCCTGGTCCTGCCACTCGGGTACACCGGGGCGCTCGGCTCACCCACATGGCAGCCGACCTCGGGCGATGGTGGTTCAGCAGTTGCACTGCGGCGGAGTCTGCGCGCGGCCCCCGCCAAGACGCGATGATCGAGGTGGGTCCCTGAGCGCGTGCTGACAAAGGAGCAATCTCGCGCACGTTGGCGCGAGATCCGGGACCTCGTTGATCAGTGGGACCCGATCGGGCTCATCGAGCTAGGATCGCCGCCAGATGAGTACGAATGCGTTGTGGGGCCGATCGTGCGGCTGCTCGAAGCGGCCGGTCCATCGAGGATGTTCAGGCGTATCTAAGATCTTGCGGTCGCAGGTGCATCGCGCTCAGGCCAAACCGCGATGATCAGCAGGCCCACGGCAATCCCGATCGACACTTCGACAAAGCGGTGCAACGCGGCAACCCATCCGGCTTTCTCGTGCGATGCCAATACCACGATCGCGAGGGTGGTGCCCGCAAAGTGATACGCGGTTTGATCCAGCCGCAGCGCCGCGCAGACCAGCCCAAGCGCAAGGATGCCGGCTGCGAACACAATCGGACTCGCACCGAAATGCGTGGCCGCTAGCGCTCCCGCCGCCGCTCCCAGCGCAGTCCCGGCAAAACGCTGCCAGGACGGCATCAGTGCGGCGCCGAGGGTCGATTGCATGACAACAAGCGTCGTGATCGCGGCCCAATATGCCTCTGGAAGGCCCACCAGGCGGGCACCGTACAGCGATACGGTGGCAGCGATCGTCGTCCGAATCGAGTCCGTCAGCCACAGGCGATTGAATCGGGCCGCAAAATGAGTCCCGGTTCGAGCCATGTCACTCCTCCTGTCGTCGATTCAGTTCAGTCGGTGTAGTTGTGCGCGGGCCGGGGTGAGTGCACACACCAACAACGTTCAGGGTCCGCGCCTGGCAGGACCCCTTACACGGACGCTTGCAGCACGCCTGGACACGACGCAGGTGAGCCGGGCCAGTCGGCACCACGGTACTTCCCCATCGCGTACCCGAGGCCGAGAATGACGGGAAAGAGGATTCGCTGAATCGCTCGTGGCGGTGTCGTGAACGCCTGTGAACGCCGATGGCGCCATGCCACGTGCGCGAGGTAGAAGACCGAGGGCGGACCCGACGGGTTGGCGTTGACGACGGCGAAAATCGCCTGGAGATAGCGATCCAGGTCACCCGCCGGCGACGATCGGCCGCTCAACTCCAGGACTTCGTCCCCGGCGTTCCACCACGCATGCACCACGCCGGCAGGAAACGCCACAGTTCCCCCCACCGGCACGAGGATCGTCTTGTTGCCGACCCGGGCCCCGAGCAGACCCGCGGTGACCGTCCCCTCCTCGCTGGCCCGGAAGTGGATGTGAGGTGGCGGACCCTTGGCGCGTGGCGGCAGCGAGCCGTCGATGACCAATACGGTGTCGCCGCCGGCGCCCCGCAGCCGGCGGAGACACAGGATTTCTCCGGTGCGCCGATTCTCCAATCTCAGGACCGCATCGGCCGTTCTCGTCTCGGCAGGTTCGGCGCTGTCAGCCACGCCGGTACTCCTCTCTATGATTGGACCAGCCCAAGCTCGCACCAGCGACGTGCGAAACCCACTTGCAGAATCCCGAACCTAGGGAGCCTGTGCGGCGTTCTCTTGTCCAGGGAAGACGCGCACCTGGCGCCGCTTGGTCAAGAATGAAATTCCCCATTGCAGAATAACGAAGAAACGGTTCGCGAATCCGATCAGGAAATAAATGTGCACAACCGCCCAGACGATCCACGCCGCAAATCCCGCGAAGCGCACAAATCGAAGGTCTGCGACCGCATAGGTGCGGCCCACAATCGCCAGATCGCCCTTGTCCCAATACCAGAAGGGCCGGGGCGGCTCCTGGCCTCGCACGCGACGCCGAATCAAGGCAGCCACGTACTTGCCCTCCTGGATGGCCGGCTGCGCTACGCCAGGCATGACCATTGGCTCCTTCACCTTCATGCCCACCAGATTTCGCGCCGGCGCCACGACGTGCGCCGTGTCCCCAATCGCAAAAATCTCAGGGTGACCCGGCACCGAAAGGTCCGGGCTGACGATAACCTTCCCTGACTTGTCCATTGGAGCGCCCAGCCATTGACCCGCAGGAGACGCAAGCACGCCCGCGCTCCACAACACTGTCGCGGCCGGAATGCGTTCGCCATTGGCGACAATCCCGCCGGCGTCCACGTCCGTGACGCGTGTGTTCGTGTACACCTTCACGCCCAGGCTCTCCAGATGGCGCCGCGCCTTGGTCGCTAGGACCTCCGGAAAGGCCGGAAGCACGCGCGGAGCCGCCTCGTACACGAGAATCCTCGCCGCGCGAGGATCGATGTGGCGAAAATCGTGCGCCAGGGCCATGCGCGACATTTCCGCCAGAGTGCTCGCCATTTCCACGCCCACCGTCCCCCCGCCGACGAGGACAAACGTGAGCAGTTGGCGGACTCTCTCCGCGTCCGACCGATCGAGCGCGGCAATCTCCTCGGCGCGCTCGAACGCCAGCAGGACCTTGCCGCGAATCAGGTCGGCATCGTCGAGCGACTCGAGGCCCGGCGCGGTGCGCCGCCAGTCGTCGTGGCCAAAGTAGTTGTATTGAATGCCGGTCGCGAGCACGAGGAAGTCATACGGCACCACGTGCTCCTTCAAATGCACGAGCCGCTGCACCGTGTCGATGCTGCCGGTCTCGTCCAGCAACACCTCGACATTTTGCTGCCGGCTGAGGATCGACCGGAGCGGTCCGGCGATTTCGTCGGCGGATAACAGGCCCGTGGCCACCTGGTACAGCATGGGACGGAAGAGATTGTAGTTCCGCTTGTCGATGAGCGTCACGCTGACGGGGACCCCAGCCAACCCGCGCGCCGCGGAGAGCCCGCCGAAGCCGCCGCCAACGATCACCACGCGCGGCTGAGTTGCGCTCACGATTGCCTCCATTGGTCGATTCTAACAGCGCAATCGAACCACGCGCAATTCGTGCCGGCGCCCCAGGTGCTCTACTCAGTCGTGCGTTCCGCCAGTGATCTGTCCTGCACCCGCGTCAGTATGCGGCGGCGGCGCGAACTTCGGCGAGCGGCTTCGCAAGGTCCCCGAGCAGTTCGGGTCCAACAATGGTGAAAGGTGTTGACCCGTAACCCAGGAGGACTCAACCGCCTGTAGAAAGTAGAAAGTAGACCCAGTGACGCGGCCTTCTGCGGCGCACCATCCAGGCCGCCAACACTGTTTGTCTACTTTCTACTTACTGTGTTTCTACTCTCTATCAGCTACTCCCCCCGTAACGCCATGGCGGGACTGATGCGCGTCGCGCGGCGGGCCGGGATGTACGTTGCCAACGCCGCCACGATCGCGAGGACGATCACGACCAGCGACAGGGTGAGCGGATCCGTGGGCGACACGCCGTAGAGATACCGGGTCAGCACCCGCCCGAGCACGGCCGCACCGAGCAAGCCGGTTGCGAGCCCTGTGGCGGCGAACGATGCGCCGGAGGCGAGCACCGCCCGGAGAGCGCCCCGCGGCGACGCGCCCAGCGCGATGCGGATGCCGATGTCACGCGTGTGCTGGCTGACCGCGTAGGATACCACGCCGTAAATGCCGCACGCCCCGAGGGCGAGTGCAAGGAACGCGAATCCCGCGACGAGCAACATCGCGAATCGATGGGTCGCCAGCGCTCGCGACACTACCGCCCCAAACGTTCGCACATCGCCCAACGGCACGTCGGGGTCGGCGGCCCATACCGCGGACTGCAACGGGCGGGCAACGGCATCCGGATCGGGCGCCCGGGCGACGATCGTCATGGTGGTGGCCGGCCGCTGGAGGAAGGGCCGATAGAGGGCCATTTCTCCCGTCCCGCTCAAGCTGTCCTGCTTGACGTCGGCCACCACGCCAACGACCGTGATCCAGTCGCTCGGCCACGGATACCCGACCCGCTTGCCCAGCGGATCCTGGCCTGGCCAGAAGTGCGCTGCCATCGACGCGCTCACGACCGCAACGCCAGGTGCGCCCGCCCGATCCACGCCCGTGAATCCTCGTCCGTTCAGCAGGCGGATACCCATCGTCCGCAGGTACCCGGGAGTGATCACCTCATAGTGATCGACCGATGGCAATGCGTGAGTCACGTCCTCTGCTTGCCCCTCGATGCGGAGCGCCATCCCGTAACTCGCCTCACCGAGCGGGAGATGACTGGTGGCTGCGGCGTCCTGCACGCCCGGAAGCGCCGCCACGCGATCGAGCACCGAACTGTAAAACGCGATGACCCGGCCGGAGTCCGCGTATGTCCGCTCCGGAAGATAGACAACCGCCGACACTAGGCCATCTCCGCGAAAGCCGGGGTCGACGCGTCGCAGCCCATCGAAACTCCTCGTGAGCACGCCAGCAGCGGAGACGAGCATCACCGCCAGAGCGATCTCACCGGCGACGAGCATGCCGGTCACCCGCTGGTGGCTTACACGCTGCGACGACGCGCGGCCGCCCGACTGCAATCGGGTCTGCAGGTGCGGGCCTGTGGCGCGAAGCGCGGGCAGGAGGCCAAACGCCAGCCCAGTCACCAGAATCAGGCAGGCAGCGTAGCCCAGCACACGCACGTTGATTGCCACCTCGGACGCGCGCGGTGTCCCCGCGGGGAAAAGTGCAACGAGCGCCGGCTCGGTCCACCACGCAACGAACAGACCGATCACCCCGCCAAGTGCCGCCAGCAACAGGCTCTCGACGAGTAGCAGGCGCACGAGACGGCGGCGGTCCGCACCCAGCGCCGCGCGGACCGCGAGCTCCGTTTCCCGGGATGTCGCCCGGACAAGCAGCAGGTTGGTGACGTTGGCACACGCAATGAGCAACACGAACGAGACGACGCCAAACAGGATGAGCAGCATCGGACGGGCCGCGTCCACCATCCCCTGCTGCAGAGACACCACCTGGGCCGCGGTTCCGTACTGGGGCCCCGGAACCCATATGGGATTGAGGTGCCGGAGCTGCTGCGCGACTCGGCGGAGCTCAGACTGCGCCTGTGCTGCCGTCGCGCCGCGTGCGAGGCGCCCGATCAAGCGATACCCGGCATTTCCCCACAAGGCGCCCTGATTACCGGCGTCCACCGCCTGCGGTATCCATATCCGGCCGCTCGCCGCGGGATACCGGAATCCCGGCGGCATGATCCCGACCACGGTCCGGGCGACGCCATCGACCGTGAGCGCCTGGCCGATGATCCGTGGATCGCGCCCGAAGCGATCCGCCCAGAGGCCATCGCTCAGAATCACGAGGCGATCGTTGCCTGGCGTATCCTCGCCCCTGGCGAACGCGCGGCCGGATGCGGGCGAGACGCCGAGCAACGAGAAGAGATTCACCGAAACCGATGCCGCGTTGAGCTCCGCCGGCTGTCCTCGGCCCGTGAGGGTCACGCTCAAGTCCTTGCTGAAACCCAACTCGGCGAACGAGCGGGTGAGGCGTTGGATCTGGATGTACTCGCCCAGTGAGTTGCCCAACTCGCCGGTTACCGACACGCTGACCAGGCCGTCGGGGTGGCCAAAGGGCAGCGGCCGGAGGAGCACGGCATCGACTGCGCTGAACAGCGCCGCGTTGGCTCCGATCCCCATGGCGAGCGTCACGACCGCAGCGATGATGAAGCCTGGCCGCCGCCACAGCGATCGCCATGCGACGGACACGTCACGCCGGATGGCATCAAGTGTTTCGGCGGCCGCCTTCATTGCTGACGGTCTTTCGGCATGTCGGCGCGTCTCATTCATGGCGGAGCCTCTCAGACGGCGTGGATTCTCAACTAGGCCGGGCACAAGTCAGAGAAGCAATGCAGACGCCGCGCCTCGTCGCATTTACATGGCAAGTCCTTGTCAATGTTACGGATGACAGCGACGCTAGCACGTTGTCAAGGCGTCAGATGTTCGATTCCGAGAAACGGCGTCCGATTTCCGAACACTAATTCGGGCGCCATTGCTCTGACGCAACCACTGGTGGCTCAGAGCTGTCTACTATTCTGTTGGTGACTGACCACCCGGCGCGTCTCCTCGCGCCGTGATGGCCAGTAACGTCGTGCGCAATCGACGGAGGTCGCGATGAAGTGCTGGATACTCGTGGGTCTGGCCGTAGTGTGTGTCGTCGTGACCGAGGCTCGCGCGGAGGCCTGCGCGCCGGTGCCCAGAGGAGACACGCGATGGCATCAACTGCGTAGCCAGTACATCCGGATCGAACGCGCCACCATTGCCAACGACGCGAAGCAGTTATTTGCGCTCTACGCGCCCGGATTCGAAGCCCACATGTTCAACGGACAGGTTTGGTCATTCAAGCAGTCGGCGGCGTATTCCACGGCCGGCTTCGACCAGGTGAAGGAGAATCTTTCCATCAGCAACACCATCGTGAACCTGATCAGTTGCGGCGCGACCTTGAAAGCCACGGTGTTGCAGCAATGGTCGAGACGCCAGTTGAGCGCAGGACGACTGCGACTCTTTCAAACGACCACGGTTCAGGATGAGACGTGGGCTTTTATCGATGGCGAGTGGAAACGCACGCTCGTCGACGACGAGCGGCCGGGCGCGTGGCTCGTGGACCTCAAGCGCGTCGATCCGATGAAGGCGTACGATCCCGCGGCGCCCCCGTTTGATCCGGATAGTCTTCTTCGGAGCGATGATCACGCCAGGTAACCTTCGCCGTGCCGGTTTCGGCGGCGCCCATCCCTCGGTTGGCGTCCAGCTACACTCAGCGACTCATTCCGAACCAGCGTGCCCGGCGGCTCGACGCGAAGTGTTCCTTATCCGCGCGTAACGCGGCGGATGCGGCCTGGTACGACCCGGTAGGCTTGGGTCCCGAGAAGAAGTCGACATCGACCCGTCCGATCTGCCCGCCGCCGAACTCGACATAGCAGGACCCGGCTCCTGCATACGGCTCCTGTTGCCCCACACCGGTCAGTGCCGCAATCAATGCGCTGGCGACCGACCGAGCCGCACCCTCCGCGAAAACACCGGCCTTTGGCGTCCCTGGATTCGAGACATCGCCTATCGCGTACACACCGGGGTAGCGTGTCTCGAGGGTCCTCGGATGCACCGAAATCCACCCATTCTCGGTAAGCCCGCTCGCTTGCACGACCTGCGGCGCCACGTGCTTAGGAATGCCGAGGAAGAGATCGTAGGGAAGCTCGCTCCCGTCGTCCAGCACCGCGACGCGCCGCGCGGCCGACAGTTGGCGGACTTGCCGGCTCGGCACGAACGCGATGTTCCGCTCGGCGAAGGCTGCAACCAGGGCGCGCGAAGTATCGGGTGACGGCGGCACCGGACTTCCGAACGGCATGACGAGCGTGATGGTGCACTGCTCGCGAATGCCCCTCCGCATGAGATGGTCATGTAGCAGCAATGCGGCCTCGCTCGGCGCGGGCGGACACTTGAACGGAGCGCCGCAAACCCCCACGATCGCGTTGCCACGCGTGAACGCGGGGAGCACCGAGCGTATGCGGTCCGCGCCGGACATCGAGTAATACTCGTTCCCGGCCTCGGCCAAACCAGGCGTTGCGCCGGCATCGTAGTCGGCCCCGAGCGCGATCACCAGATAGTCGGCCTCGAAGACAGCTCGGTCGGTGGTCACGCGCTTCGCTTCGGGGTCGATGGCTGCAACCGTCTGCTGCACGAACCGAACCCCCGGTTTCGCGATGGTCCGGTATGGAATCCGGACCTCCGCCGGGGTCGCCCGGCCGAACATCACCTCGAGCTTCGAAAACCCGAAGACAAAGGAGTCATTCTGGTCGACCAGCGTTATGTCGACGCCGTCCCCCAGTTTCTCCGAGAGGGTGGCGCTGAGCTCGAGCCCTCCGAACCCAGCGCCCACGATCACCACTCGCTTCTTCATCGCACGGATGCCGCTGACCAGGTGCGGAGTGTGGCCGCGTCTTCAGCGTAGGCCGTCGTGAAAAAACCGTCGAGCATCTTGATCTCATCTGCCTCCGTTACCCCTGGAAGCGCCGGAAACTCTCCGTCCACATCGACGACGGTTCCGCCTTTCGTCGGCGTGTAGGAATGAACGAAACGCGCCCCGTCGAACGCACCGCCACTCATGGTCGACTCGATCCGTTTCGGCGCCTCGAGGTGATGGCGGATCTCGGTGCGGAACGTCGTGCCGTCCGGATTGTATACCTCCGCATCGATCGTCACGACGCCCCCCCGGACGCCGACGAGCCGATAACTCTTGAACGCTGCGTGCGGGTGTTCACCGGCGCTCATGTAGCTGAAGACCGTGTCGAGATTCGTGTCGAAGGTGGCGATTGCGTCCTTGCGGAAGCGCACCCGGCCGGCCGTCGGCTGCGGCACGATCCGGATGTACGGCTTCGGCTCCTTCCATCCCTCGGGGTACAGCTTCCTGGCCTCCTCGTTGCTGACCGACCCCGCGAGTATCACATCCTCGCCCGGCTTCCAGTTCACCGGCGTGGACACCCGGTGCTTCGCCGTGAGCTGCAGCGAGTCAACGACCCGCAGCACCTCGTCGAAGTTTCGGCCGGTGGTCATCGGATACGCGATCATCAATTTGATCTTCTTGTCCGGGCCGATCACGTAGACGGTGCGTACGGTTTGATTGTCTGCGGCGGTGCGGCCTTCCGCGGTGTCCCCGGAGGATGCCGGGAGCATGTCGTACAGCTTGGCGATCGCAAGCGTCGGATCGCCGATCATCGGGTAATTGGGGGCGTACCCCTGTGTCTCCTCGATGTCCTTGGCCCAACCGGCATGCTTCTCGACCGGGTCCACCGACAGTCCAATGATCTTGGTTCCCCGGCGGTCGAACTCCGGCTTGAGTCTCGCCATATAGCCGAGTTCCGTCGTGCAAACGGGGGTGAAGTCCTTCGGGTGGGAAAACAGGATCCCCCAGGAGTCGCCCAGCCACTGGTGGAGGGCGAGCGGGCCGTGCGTCGTATCGGCGGTGAAATCGGGGGCGGTGTCGCCAATCCTGAGTGACATTGGTTGCTCCGTGCGAAGGGGTGAGTATGATACGTTCTGCGGCCGCAGTATAGGAGGCCCCCGTTCCCGCAGCGTTCCCCGCGAACGACCAGCCGGGGTCGCGGGCGCGGATCGGGCTCGATCGAGGTCAACACCTGATCGCGAGAGGTCCCATGCAGCTTCGGGTCGATGCCCTGGGACAGTTCCAAGTGACGCTCGACGGTCACTCGGTGGCGGCGCCCGCATGGCGTCGGGCGCGGAGCGCGGCACTGGTCAAGCTGCTCGCCCTGGCACGAGGTCATCGCTTGCACCGCGAGCAGGCGATCGACGCACTGTGGCCGGAAATGTCCCCGGAGGCGGGGTCGGCAAATCTTCGCAAAGCGGTTCACTTCGCTCGGCGCACCCTGAGCGCGCGCGACGTGATCATGCTCGATGCCAGTAGCGTCGCGCTCGCGCCCGGGCACGACCTGGTTGTCGATGCCGAGCTATTCGAGGCCGAGGCAAAAGCGGCCCTTCAGGGCGGCGACCAAGCCGCTTTGGCGCGCGCCGCGGACCTTTATCGCGGTGACCTGCTCCCGGACGATCGGTACGCGGAATGGGCGGACGGGCCACGGGAACGTTTGCGCCAACTGTACGCGCGGGTGCTCAGGGCGGGCAGGTTGTTCGACCGGCTCGTCGAGTTCGACCCCGCCGATGAGGAGGCGCAACGCGCCGTGATGCAAGCGGCACTCGACGCGGGGAACCGCGGGGAGGTCATCCGGCGGTTCCAGAGCGTGCGCGAGCGTCTCCGCGTGGACCTCGGCGTCGGCCCCGCGGCCGCGACGATCGCGATCTACGAGGGCGCGCTCGAGCAAGACTCCGCGGTGACGCCCAGCATCGCCGACCGCGTGCGGGCGTCGCTTGCATGGGGCATCATCCATCTCCACAGCGGCGACCTCCCGAAGGCAGCAGAGATCGCGCGCCAGGCCAGGCTTCTGGCGCTCACGGGGGGTCTGGGGCGCGAGATAGGCGAGGCTAGCGCCCTCTTTGGGATGGTGGCGCACATGCAGGGGAAATGGCCGGAGGTATTTCAATCGGAGTTCACGGCGTGGATCCGCGAGGCGCCCGCCGCTGTTTCGAACGTCTTCGACGGCCATCTCTGCCTGGCGGAGTTCTGCCTGTGCGGGGCAGCCGGTCACGAGGGAATCGCCAAGGCCGCCCGAGACTTGTTGACGGTTGCGGAGCAGGCGAGTTCCGTCCCCGGACGTGCGCTCGCGACGCTCATTCTCGGGGAGGCCGCGCTCTTCAGCGGGCAATTGGACACCGCCGAACAACTGCTCAGCGATGCCGGCCGGCTCCATGAGGAGGCAGGGGCGGTGGCGGGACGGGTGTTGGCTCTGCAGCGGCTCGCTGAGGTCGCGCTGGCGCGCGGGCAGAAGTACCGGGCCGGCCGGCTCATGCAGAAGGGCATGCGCCTCGCGGAATCGAGCTGGCTCGCACCGCATCTGGTGATCCGGTTGCAGACGTTGATGGTGGCAGGAGCGGCGAGCAAGGCGCGGGCTGCCGAGGCCATCACACAAGGGGATCGCTGGCTTGCGGGCCAGAACGTTTGTCAGCCCTGCTCCATGGGATTCCGCATTGTGTCAGCGATCGCGCTCGCCGAAGACGGCGATCATGATCGGGCCGGCAGGCGGCTCGACGAGGCGGAGCGGCTCGCGGGAATGTGGAACGGCGGCCCCTGGCTCGCCGCGGTCTGGGAAGCGCGCGGTGTGCTGCGGCGGGCACAAGGCCATGAGGCGCAGGGCGCGGCATTGATGAGAGAGGCGGCCGAGCGGTACCGGGAGTTGGGCCGGATCGGCGATGAAAGGCGGTGCCTGGGACGATTGGCTGAGCACAGCGCCGCCGTCCCTGCCTAACGCATTCACGGCGTGCCCCCCGCCACCACGCTCGCCACTGACGATGTCATCGAGCGTGGCGGAAGCCGTTGTGTCCCCGTATCAAGTGCGGCGTGCCCATCTTGCTCTGACGCCTGCCGAAGTTGCTTGGATGCCACCGAGATGGTCACGTCATGAACGTCATGAATCCCCACGCTGAACGGATCATTGATCTCTACGAGCGGCACGCTCACGACTACGTGGCGGATCGGGGGCGCCGACTCGGGAGCGAACGCGCCTGGCTCGACGGATTCACGAAGCTCCTGCCTCAGGACGCGACGATCCTGGACCTGGGCTGCGGCTCCGCTGAACCGATCGCCTCCCATCTCATCGAACAAGGCTTTGCCGTCGACGGCGTGGACACGTCTCCGACGCTGATTGCCCTCTGTCGCGATCGTTTTCCTGATCGGTCTTGGCATGTCGCCGACATGCGCACGGTGGCGCTCGGCAGGACGTTCCACGGATTGCTCGCCTGGGACAGTTTCTTTCATCTCTCGGGCGACGATCAGCGCGGTATGTTCTCCGTCTTTAGACGCCACGCCGCGCCGGGCTCCGTCTTGATGTTCACGAGTGGTCCGTCACATGGTGAGATCGTCGGCTCATATCGAGGGGAACCGCTCTACCACGCCAGTCTGGCCACCGAGGAATACGAGGCGTTACTCGACTCGATTGGATTTCGTGTCGTGGCCCATGTCGCCGACGATCCGGACTGCGGTGGTCACACGGTCTGGCTCGCACAGGCACAACACCGAAGGCGCAGCACAGAGGGCTAGGGTGGGCGACCCGATTCGTCCTGGTAGGGGCCGGTCGCGACCCGCCCGGTAGGACTGTGGTTGCCGTCCCGACGGAGCAGTCGCCTGAGCAGCGGGGGCCGTTCGCGAACCGTAGGTCGCCCTGTCGGGCAACGGGCCGCACCGGATGCAGGGCCTGCCTCCTTCGCGTCGCGGTCCAATCAAGGGCGATCGCCTGCGCTCCTCGATGAAACGCGTGCCACCAAACATTGCGCAAGTGCCGGATAGTTGACCCCGACCATGTACTCGCTGAGGTGCGCGAGTACGTTCGGTGCACTGAACTCCGGAAACCCCAGCAGCTCCGAACGCCGGCCTTCGTGTAAGGTCAGGCCGGCGTTCGCCAGGAGCGCGCACACATCAACGTTCGTTCCGTACATGTTGTGATCGGCCGGGGCAAATGGCCGCACATCGAGGAAGAGATCGATCGTCAGCACCGCGATCCCGCCCGGCCGGAGAAGACGCGCCGCATGACTCGAGAACTCGGCCAGGTCGGCCGGCGCCAGGTGCTCGAGCGTGGACACCGAGAGTAATACGTCGGCCGATGCCGCCGCGAGGTCGGCGCCCGCGAGAGTAGTCGGGATCAGTTGCACAGGCGCTCGCAACGCGCGCGATACCGCCTGATGCGTCCCAGCATTGACCGCCCACCCGACACCGCGTGCCTCGAGTCCTGGGTCGACTGTGACGACCTGATGGCCTTCGCGCGCCAGCACCCACTGCAGGCCGCCGAGGCTTCCGCCGACGTCGACGACGCGAAGCCGCCGACCCTCGTTCGCCATGCTGTGCTCAGCCACCTTGGCATACGCCCACGGATACTCGAACTGCCGGGTTGAGTTGTTGGGCTGATACGCGAACGGTCCCAGGTACCGGATGCCGAGGGCGTGCGTCATAAGCGCCGGATGGCGGCGGACCCGGTTCGCAATACGGGACGAGCGTCCATTGGGCGCATGCCAGCGTGCGTTCCAGGCCCCAAACGCCGCAGGAAGATCGCGCGGTGCGAGCACGGGTCAGGCCACGCAGCAATGCATCGGAGGAATATGCCTGAGGGCTAGTCTGCGCGACCCGATTCGTCCCTGGTAGGGGCCGGTCGCGACCGGCCCGGTAGAGCCGTGGGTGCCGTCCCACCACCGCCAGTGGAATACGCAGCGGGGGCCGTTCGCGAACCGTAGGTCGCCCTGTCGGGCAACGGCCCCCAACGGCGGTCTACGACCGAGCGGCACCCAAGCGCAGTGCCGGCCGCGTAACTTGGCATCGAACGTACCCGGCTTAGCACTGTCGATGACGACGACCACACATCGCATATGATCGAACCAACAGTGGCCTTCGACGGCCAGACGCGACGGCGATTCGTAGGCGCCATCAAGATCTTCTTGACGTCGGACGTGCGCTGGAAGGCGCGCGGCTTGTTCGCACTCCTCATCGCGTTCGCACTCGCCATCAACGGCCTGAACGTCGTCAACAGTTATGTGGGCCGCGATTTCATCACGGCGATTGCCGACCGCAACCAGCCGGGATTCATCCGCCAAGCCACTCTGTACATCGCGGTGTTTGCGGCATCCACGATCGTGCTCGTCGTGTACCAGTTCACCCAGGACCGGTTCGGGTTGTTCTGGCGAGTGTGGCTCACGCGACGAATCGTCGGGCAATATCTCGCGAATCGCGCCTATCTTCGCATCAAGCAATCGGCCACTGTCGAGAACCCCGACGAGCGCATCGCCGAGGACGTTCGCGCGTTCACGGCGACGACCCTGTCATTCACGGTCATGCTGGTGAATGGAGGCCTCGCGGTCCTGTCGTTCTCCGGAGTCCTCTGGACGATCAGCCGGTCGCTGTTCGGTGTCGCCATCGGGTACGCCTGCCTTGGCTCACTCGTGACGATCTACCTGGGCCGGCCGCTGATCTCGCTGAACTATCGGCAGTTGGACCGCGAGGCCCGCTTTCGGTCGAACCTGATCCACGTACGGACAAACGCCGAATCGATTGCGGTCTCGCGGCGGGAAGGCAGCCTGATGGCCCGCCTCATGAGGAGCCTCGACGACCTCGCGCAGAACGTTCGGCGGACGATCTCGGTCAATCGCCGATTGGGCTTCTTCACGACAGGGTACAATTATCTGATTCAGATTATCCCGGCGCTGGTCGTGGCGCCGCTGTTCATTCGCGGGAAGGTGGAATTCGGGGTCGTCACCCAATCGGCGATGGCGTTCTCCCAAGTGGTCGGCGCGTTCTCGATTATTGTCGACCAGTTTCAGTCCATCTCGTCGTTCGGCGCCGTGATTGTCCGGGTGAGCGCGTTGACTGCCGCCATCGAGAACGCGCCAACGTCCGATGGGGCGGGGATCACGCTCGTCGAGGCCGAGGGACGGATCGCGTACGAACACCTGACACTGGCATCACCCGACGGCGGCAACGACGTGCTCGAGGACCTGACTGCCGAGATACCGCACGGGACGAGAGTGCTGGTCGTCGGGCACAATGAAAGGGCGCGAACTGCCCTGTTCGAAGCAACAGCCGGTATTTGGTCAACGGGCCACGGCACGGTCACTCGGCCGCCGCTGGACAGGATCGCCTTTCTCCCCCAGCGCCCCTACCTGCCCCTCGGAACACTTCGGGACGCTCTCCTCGGAGACGGAAAGGAGCACGCGATCACTGATGACCAGATCACGACCACGCTCCACGAAATGGGGTTGGAATCCATCGTGGCCCAAGCCGGTGGGTTGGACAGTGAGCGCGATTGGCCCGCGACGCTCTCGCTGAGAGAGCAGCAACTGCTTGCGCTGACAGGCCTGATCCTCGCACGACCCGCCTTCGCCATGCTGGACCGGCTCGACGCCGTCCTCGAACCAGCCCAACTCCGGCAGGCCCTCCGGCGTCTTGACAAGAACTCAATCACGTACGTCGTTCTGGCCGAAACCGCCGAATTGGTCGAGCAATACGACGCGGAGCTGGAGGTCAAAGCCGACGGCACGTGGAGGTGGACGCCGGCCCGCCATAAGAAGCCTTGAACGGGGCTATTGCTGCGTACAACTCCCGTTGTTGTAGCTGTTGACGTTGACGCTGGCCCGGTATCCCTTCTTCACGAGAAGCGCCATGAAATCCACGGCCTTGTCAGGCGGGAGAATGATGAAGCTGGCATTGCCGTTGTACTGGAACTGCGGATCCCCCGCCGTACCACGGTTGTACGCGTTGATGTTGTAATTGAAGGACTGGACGTCGAACTTTTCGAAGTGCTGGTCCGTCGCGAGCGCCTTGACCTCCGCGATCTTCTCATCGAGCGTGGCCTTCGCAGCTGTCACGTCCTTCTCGATCCCGCTGAAGCTGACCGAGATCTGCGCAGTCTGGTTCTGGCAGTTCCCGTTGGGCACGAGACGCGTCTGGGCCATCGCCGGCACGGCGCTGGCGAGACAGGCAGCGACGGCTACCACCACTCCCCTGTAATACCTCATCATTGCTCCTTCGGCTTTCGCCGTTCGATCACGCTGACCGCCCCGATCCGACCCCCGGCCGGATGCAACGACGCACGTCGCCGTTGGTAACGCCCGCCCTGTCAGCTACCCTGTCAGCTACTATGATGATGACGCGCCCGATGCCGGCCGGTGCACATCACCTGTCACACTGGTGTCACGCCACCCGAATGCGGCACCGCCTGATCACCCCTCCTGATCGTGACACAGCCCGCCAGGCTTGACGCCCGCGTTGCCAACGCTATGCTGGACCTGGGTACCGGTTTCAGCGGATGACCAGGAGGTCACATGGCGATGGTTACCCTGTTCGTCAAGGACATGGACGAGAGCGTGCGCTTCTACTCCAGTGTGTTGGGCATGAAGGTCGAACAGCGCTACGGCCCCCATTTCGCCGAGCTCCGCGCGGAGGACGGGATGAAACTCGGGCTCCACCCCGCGTCAGCGGCATCCCCGGCAGGCAAGATGGTGCTCGGATTCCAGGCAGCCGTGCCACTCGAGGAGACGTTGGAGACGCTGCGCAGCCAAGCTGTCCGCATCGACGGGCCGATCGCCGATGATCCGCCGATCCGGACGTTCAACTTCCGGGATCCGAATGGAGCCGAGATGTACTTCGCGGAGCTGCAGCGCTGAGCACCAGGTACTGTCGGTCATTGCGACGCCACCTCCCTGAGTAGCGCGTTACGGCAGCCCGGCGCCCGGGATCGCGACCCGCACGACTTCGATCTTGCCCCCGCGCTGCGCTCTAGTCTCCGCGGGCACGTAGGATCGCGCCGTGCAGATAAAGAGGTCGCGCCGGTCGGTACCCCCGAGCATACAGGCGAAGGCATCGCGCCCCGGCAGCGATATCGTGTCCGTGATCGTCCCCCCGTCGATCATTCGGATCATCCGGTTCGCGCCCAGGCACGCGATCCAGACGCCACCGTCCGCGTCGAGGCAGATTCCGTCAGGCACTAGCCCCTGCAACGCCCCAAATACGCGCCGGTTGCCAAGCGACCCATCCTCGGCGATGTCGAACGCCGACAGGCACTCGCCGAACGTCTCGGCGACGATGAAGGTCCGGCCGTCCGGCGTGATGACGGAACCATTGGGGAACTGTATGCCGTCGGCGGCGATGGCGACGCGGCCGTCCGGGTGGACACAAAACACCTGCGTCGGACAGGGAGGATCGCCATTGTTGAAGTCGCAGCCGAAGGTCCCGATGTAGGCACGCCCGGTGCGGTCGATCACCATATCGTTGATGACGTAGCGGGCCACGCCGCTCAGATCCGCCAGTATCTGCGGTCCATCCTCCGTCAGCCGCAGCAGCCGCCGGTCCTCCATCGACACCACGCACATCGTCCCGTCCGGCAGCCATCCCAGACCCGACGGCAACGCCGGCAACTCGAGGACCTTCGTGGCGCGGCCAGCGGTGGTGAGCCGCCAGACAATCCCATCGTGCATGTCGGAGAAGTACAGCGCGCCATCGTGCCACCGCGCGCCCTCGGGAAACGCCAGCCCATCGAGAAGGACTGCCGGAGTCGCCGTCATGGCCGGATTCGGGCGCTCGGGACTCCCGCTTCCGGCAAGCCGGCCGAACGGAGGCCCCCTCGTGACCGCGAGCGCTGCGCGATCACGCGAAGAGAACGTATTGGAGGTACAGGTACACACACGGCGAGACCAGCAGGATGCTGTCGAACCGGTCGAGCACGCCCCCGTGCCCGGGGATCAGCGTCGAAGAGTCTTTCACCCCGGCGTCGCGCTTGAGCAGTGACTCGACCAGGTCGCCGAGCTGACCGATCGTCCCGACGATCGCCCCGATCACGATCGCGCTGCCCAGCGGCAGAAACGCCAGCACGAGGTACTTGGCAGCGACCGCCGCGGCGATGGCGAATACAAAGCCGGCAATCGCCCCTTCCCAGCTCTTCTGAGGGCTGACCCGCGGGAACAACTTGTGCTTGCCCAGCGGCGCCCCCACGTGAAACGCCGCGGAATCGCAGATCCAGATCATGGCGAGGACGGAGATCACGAGGTAGCCGCCCCACCGGTGGATTTGCGCAGTGTTCGTGAAAGCGCCTCGAATGCCGCCCCACTCGAGGATTCGCGCCGGTGGAATCGCCGCCGGAACGAACAGTTGCCGGATCCCGATCAGCGTTCCGAAGAAGAGCGAGACGTACAGCAAACCCAGGAACGTGGCCGAGAGGTTGAGCAGCGGAGAACCGTCGTTCTGGAATAGCTCCCACAGGCTGAACAGCACCACCGCCGCGATGATCGTGACGATGAGCAACGGGGGCTGCATCGGCCATTGCACGTAGAACGACAAATTGACGATGAATCCCGCGACGATGCCCGCCGCCACGAGCGGCCTGGCACCCTTCGCCGCCGCCAGCCCGTAGAACTCCCGCAACGCGACCGCAGACACGATCGCGACGAATCCCAGGAAATACGGACCGCCGGCCAGGCACAGCACGAGAATGATCGGGATGGCAACGACGCCGACCAGCACGCGTTGCGCGAGGTTGCTCACGGCTCGGCAGGCACCGGCTCGGTCCCAGGGGTCAACGCCTCCCCACGCGTGCTCGCCGACGGCGGCTGCCCGTCTTGTAATGCCGCAGCCCGGGACGCAACGGTGTCGAGATCACCTCCTAACGCATCCATCTCGAGCTGGAACTGGCAATCGATGATCAGCAGATCGAGCACGTATCCCGCCAGATTGGCGAGAAAGATGACGTCGAAGATCAGCGGATACGGGAGCCAGATGCCGAAATAGAGCGCGAACCGCTTGAGCCCCGGATCAAACCGCGCACGATGCGTCACGGTGGTCATGAGAGCAATCGCGATCAGCGCGAGCAGCACGATCTTGAACGTCACGATCCCGGCCACGGCAAATCCGAGGAAGATCACCACCTCCGACGCGCGGTCGAGCACGTCGTCGAGCCGCCTGCCCGCTTCGGACTGCAGCCCGAACTCCCGCGCCATCCCCCCGTCCATTCCATCGAGCACCTGTCCCACGAACATCAGCCACAGGCCCGCATGCACCCGGCCCGTCGCGACCGCGACCCCCGCGGCCACGCTGAAGACGAATGACGCCCACGTCACATGGGCGGGCGTCGCTCGCAGCTTGAGATGGAGGAACCGCAGGATCGGCCTGACAGTCCAGTCCGAGATCCGGATCAGGACCGGGATGCGCTCATGCACGGAGCCAGCCCGCGTACACGATGACATTGAGCACGAGCAACACGGTGAAGAGCACTCGCTCCTTGACCTTGTCGGAGATCCCGGTCAGCCACCCACGGGTCACGTAGTTCGAATAGGGATAGAACGGCATCTTTTCGAACCGGACGCTGTAGTCCATCGCCACGTGGATCGCGAAGAAGATCACCGGCACGATGGTGCCGAGGAAGTACGACAACGGCAGGATCCAGAGGAGGGCCACAGGCTCCTGCAGGGACGATCGCCAGTAGTACCCGCGTTTGTCGTGCAGCCCCACGGCGCGCAGATAGTACGGCAGTTTCACCAGATGGTCGACGTCAACGGCCATCCCGAAGGTGTACGCAAGAATGCGATCCTGCCCCGCGAGTCCCATGGCCTGCACTCCCAGGGTCGTGGCGAGAAAATGGGTGCCGATTTTCATGTCCGAAGGATGCCTAATTCTGGAGATCGGTGTCGGGCGCGGGGTGACCGAGCAACCTGCACATGGCGACCACCTGCCCCTTGTGATGATACGCGTGCGTGATCACGTGATGCAGGATGAACGCCGGGCTCCGCAAATCGCCGTGCCAGTCGGCCGGCCGCCGCGCCAGCGTCGCATTGAGGTCCGAATCTGGTAGCCGGTCGAGGTACGCGATCGTCCCGGACTTCACGCGCTGCTTGGCCGGACGGATCGACTCCGCCGTCGCAAAGTCGGCGGTCGCCCACCGCGGCAGCGGCAAATCCTGCAACCGGTGCACCCACCGCTCCTCGGCACCCAGCAGATGCGTCAATTGGTCGCGGACGCTGGCAAACCCGAAGCCCGGCAGCTCACGCACGAAGTCCGCCGGCGATAGCTTCGCCACATGATCGAGCAGCAGGTCCAGCCGATCGTGCGTCACCCCGTGAAGCGTCCGGATCCCTTCGCGGTTGAACATGCCCAAAGTTAACAATCCTGCGATCCGGCCGCCAAATCGATAGTATGTAGCGAGTGCCCGACGGCGGCTCAGTGCCGCCGCTGCTGCTCCCTCAGCCGGCCCGCCCACATGAAGACGCTCGTCCTCGGTCTTTTTCTGGTGTGCACACCGTCTGCCGCCCAGACGCCGCAGCCACTGCAACAGCCATCGAAGGCCGACATCGCGGCCTGGCAGCGGCAGGCCCAGAACGTCACGATCATCCGGGACGACTGGGGCATCGCGCACATCCATGGGAAAACCGATGCGGACGCTGTCTTCGGGATGATGTACGCGCAGGGCGAAGACGATTTCAATCGCGTGGAGACCAACTACATCAACGCGATGGGCCGCCTCGCCGAGACGGAGGGTGAGAGCGCGGTGTACCGCGATCTCCGTATGAAGATCTTCATCGACCCGGACAGCATGAAGGCGCTCTACCGCGTGAGCCCGCCGTGGCTCAAGGCGCTGATGAACGCCTATGCGAATGGACTCAACTACTACCTCTACACGCACCCGCAGGTCGTACCGCGAGTCATCACCCGGTTCGAGCCGTGGATGGCGCTGACGTTCAGCGAGGGAAGCATTGGCGGCGACATCGAGCACGTACGGCTCGATCAACTCGAGTCGTTTTATGGAAAGGCGCCCGTCCCACCGGCGTCACTCGGCATGCGCGACGAGGAGAAAGAACCGTCCGGCTCGAACGGGATCGCGATCGGACCCTCGAATACCCTCTCGCACCACGCCATGCTGCTCATCAATCCGCACACGTCGTTCTTCTTTCGCGCCGAGCAGCAGGTGTCGAGTGATGAGGGACTGGACGCCTATGGGGCGGCGACGTGGGGGCAGTTCTTCATCTATCAGGGCTTCAATCCGCGCATCGGGTGGATGCATACGACGAGCGGTGTCAACGCGGTCGATGAATACCTGGAGACCGTGACGAAGAAGGGCGACGGATACGTATACCGGTTCGGCGCGAGCGAGCAGCCCGTGCGCTCGGTCGTCATCACGGTGCCGTACAAGACGGCGTCGGGCATGGACAACAAGAGTTTCACCGTCTACTGGACGCGACACGGCCCGATCGTGCGTGCCATCGGCGGCAAGTGGGTGAGCATCCGGATGATGTACGACCCGATGCACGCGCTCATCCAGTCGTATACGCGCACCAAGGCGAGAGACTACCAGTCGTTCCGCCAGGCGATGGAGCTGCATGCGAATTCTTCAAACAACACGATCTTCGCCGACGCTGATGGCGATATCGCCTACTTTCATGCCAATTTCATTCCGAGGCGCGATGCGCGATTCGACTGGACCAAGCCGGTCGATGGCAGCGACACCGCGACGGAATGGCATGGGGTGCTGCCGGTGGACTCGTCGCCCAACCTGCTCAACCCGCCGAACGGGTGGCTCTACAACAGCAACAACTGGCCGTGGTCGGCCGCCGGACCGAACAGCCCGAAACGCGCCAATTACCCGTCGTACGTCGAGAACGGCCGTCAGGAATCGTGGCGAGGCTACCACGCCCTCCGGGTCCTGACCAATCGCACGCATTTCACGCTCGATACGCTGATCGCCGCCGCGTACGACAGCTATCTGCCCGCGTTCCCGGCGATGCTGCCGCCGCTGTTCCGGGCATATGACCAGTTACTGGCCGGTGATCCGCGCCACGACCAGTTGTCCGAGCAGATCGCCGTACTCCGTGGATGGGACGACCGCTGGGGCGTTGCCTCGGTCCCCACATCACTCGGCGTGTTCTGGGTGGAAGACCTCGGCCGCCGGGTGAGAGACGAAGCCGCACGATCGGGGAAGTCCCTCGATGACTACCTCACGGGCAGCGCCACGCCAGACGAGCTTCTGGCATCACTGGCGGCCGCGTCGGACAAGCTGGCGTCCGATTTCGGAAATTGGCGGACGCCGTGGGGCGACATCAATCGTTTTCAGCGGCTCACCGGTGACATCGTCCAACCATTCAACGATTCGGGGCCGAGCATTCCGGTGGGGTTCACATCGTCCCGGTTTGGATCGCTCGCATCGTTCGCCGCGCGCACCTACCCGGGTACCAAGAAGCGCTACGGCACGGAAGGAAACAGCTTCGTCGCGGTCGTGGAGTTCGGCGACAGCGTGCGTGCCCGCGCGATCACGGCCGGCGGCGAGAGCGGCGACCCGAAGTCCCGCCATTTCGACGATGAGGCACAGCGATACAGCACCGGGGATCTGCGGGTCGTGTATTTCTATCCGTCGCAGCTCGTGGGTCACACGGAACGGGAGTACCACCCGGGTAGCTGACCGGCAGGGGCTCAGGGTCCCCGACACGCACGAAATCTGTCCCTCGTGGGGGCTCCCGGGTCCCCGACGCGCACGAAAGCCATTCCTGGTAGGGGCCGGTCGCGACCGGCCCTCCCTGCGATTCAACGATGCCAGCGCGAACGCCGATGTGGGCACACCTCAGGCGGACTGGCTCGCGGCGCGTCAGGCCGTTCCCGTCGTGTCGGAATCCGTCGTGTCGGAATCCGTCGTGTCGGAATCCGTCGCCTCCGAAGATTTGTCCGGCTGCCGGCGCGACGCCGACATTGCGACCCATACCGCCGCGTCCCAGGCGTTGTGGATGGCGGTGAGCAGGATGAACACCGTGTCGGCCGCGAGGAATCTCAGTCCGCCGGAGACATGGCCGGTGCATACGACCACGGCAACGATCAGAAATCCGATGTATGCAATGATCGGGAACGCACCGTGCCAGATCCAGTCCTCGCGGACGGGCTGATATTCGCGGAGCCCTCCAGCGATGACCATCGCACCGCCCACGTACAGCAGGCCCGCCAGGCCGAGGATCGCGCAGCCGGCGCCGATGCTCGCCGGGGTCTGCCCGGGACTGCTCAGGTACACGGAGACGATGAGCGCAATGCAGAAATGCACGACCGTCGGCGTGACGAACGCCCGCAGGCCCTTCTCGTTGGTGATCGTCTGTGCTTCGGCGCCGAGGGTGATGACGACGAACATGAGCCCCGTGAGGCCGGCGGCCGCGGAGCCGATGATGACGTAGAAATTGCCCCATTCCACGAGTTGCGACACAGCAGGGTCGGACACGCCGCCTCCGGGAATCACGGTGGCCGCTGAGGAGTGGTGGCTCCGACCCAAAATACGCGCGCAAGGACTGGACTGCCACGTGAGTGGCGGCCGCATCGACGGGCCGCCACTCGCGGAGAATCTCTGATATTCCAGCGGCGAGCCGTTACGACGCGGCTTCAGCCGCCGCTGCAAAGCCCGAGAGGCACGCGCCCCAGCCTTCCGGGGAATCGAGCATCGGCCGGATCGACTCGGCCTTCTCGCCGTACCGCTCCAGGTCCCGGTGCTCGAGATCGACACGCGTGGCGTCCGCCCCGTCGGGCGTGAACCGGACCTCGACCTCGGTCTCGAATGCCGGGTCGTAGACGAAGTCGGCGGTGAGCTGCCAGGTCAGCACCACGCGCTTCGGGGGATCCCATGATACCACCCGGCCCCAGGTGCATTCGCTCCCGTCGGTGGCGCGCTCGTACCACCGCCCGCCCACCCGGGGCTCCACCGTGATCGAGGCGCGCGGCGCCTGGAGGATCGAATGCGCGGCGGGCCACCACCGGTGCATGTTGGTGGTGAACACTTCCCAAGCGCGCTTCGCGGGAACGGCGACACGAACGGTCTTGTGAATCGGCGGAATCTTGGTGGTGGCGGCCATACGGAGAGTCTCCTAGTGGGATTCGGCTTCTGCCTTGAATGCATCCAGCGTGCGGTCCCAGAACTGGTCGAGCCACGCGCGGATCGCATCGATCGCCGCGAGATCGACCCGGTACAGCCGGCGCGCGCCGTCGGCGCGATCGGTGACCAGCCCCGCGGCCTTGAGGACTGCCAGGTGCTGTGACACGGCGGGCCGCGATATCGGAAGCCCGCGCGCCAATTCGCCCACGGCTCGCGGGCGTTTGGCGAGCCGCTCGAAAATGATCCGGCGGGTGGGGTCGCCGAGCGCCCCCAGTGCGCGGGTTGCGTAAGCCATGCCTTACGGTAAGCGTTCGCTTACCACGTGTCAACCACCGCCTGGACCCGGGTTCCGGTTCGGGAAGCCGCTCCACCACGGCTCGGTTGCGGATGACCGTAGCGAAGGTGCACGTTCTCAGCCGGCAATCTCCCGTGCCGGCATCTGGCGTCACTTCACGGTCAGCTCAAGGAGGGCCCGCTGTGAGCTCGCGCAGACAGTTTCTCGCTCGTGCACCGCTCGGCGTGATGGCGGCAGTCGCCGCCTGCCGCGGTGAGCCGCAGCAAGGAGCACCTGCTCCTCCGTCCGCTGCGCCACCCGGATCTCCGACGACGTTCGACGGCTCACCCGCCGCCGGGCCCGAGGTGGCGCCCTCGACGTTCGCGGCAGCGGAGAAACTCGTACAGGTCGAGCTCACGGATGCGGAGCGCCAGATGGCCGCCGACAGTTGGCGGCAGTCGATGGCGCCCCTTCTGGAACGCCGTACCGGGCCACGGAAAATGTCGCTGCAGGCGACGGATGCACCCGCGACACGCTGGAACCCGGCGCTCGCGCCCTCCGACACGGGGCCCGCACACGACCGGTTCGTGCGAAGCACCGGCGGCCCTGGTCCCCTCCCAGCCAACGACGAGGACATCGCCTTTGCACCCGTTACGCAGCTCTCGCGGTGGATCGAGCAGCGGCAGCTCACGTCCGAGCGCCTCACCGGGATCTATCTCGACCGGCTCCAGCGATTCGACCCCAAGCTCCGGTGTGTGATCACGCTGACTCGCGACCTGGCGATGACGCAGGCGCGGCAAGCGGACCAGGAGATCGCCTCGGGTAAGCATCGCGGCCCCTTGCACGGAATTCCGTGGGGCGGCAAGGATCTCCTGGATACGGCGGGCATCCCGACGACGTATGGCGCCGAGCCCTTTCGGAACCGCGTGCCTGCGGCGGACGCGGCGGTCGTGCGGCGGCTGCACGATGCGGGAGCCGTCCTCGTCGCGAAGCTCAGCCTCGGCGCCCTCGCACTGAACGACATCTGGTTCGGGGGCCAGACCATGAATCCGTGGCTGCTGGAGGAAGGCGCGTCGGGGTCGAGCGCCGGACCCGGCGCCGCGACGGCAGCGGGACTGGTGGGGTTCGCGATCGGCAGCGAGACGGGTGGCAGCATCGTGAGCCCGAGCATGCGGTGCGGCGTGAACGGCCTGCGGCCGACGTATGGGCGGGTGCCGCGGACCGGAGCCATGACGCTCTGCTGGTCGCTCGACAAGCTCGGCCCGATGACGCGAAGCGTCGAGGACACGATGCTGGTGTTGCAGGCGATCACGGGTCCCGACGCGGGCGACCTGGCGAGTGTGCCGAGCCATCTCGAGTACGACCCGACCGGTGCGGTGTCGGGACTGCGGGTCGGTTACTTCCCGGCCTGGATGAAGGAGAACCCGGCGACCGATGTGGATCGCGCGGCGCTGGAAACCGTACGCAAAGTTGGGATGACGCCGGTCGAGGTGACGCTACCAGACTGGCCGTTCGACTCGCTCGACGTGATCCTGTTCAGCGAGGCCGCCGCCGCCTTTGAGGAGTTGACCCTGAGCCATCAGATAGATCAGCTCAAGGCGCAGGTGCCGGACGCGTGGCCGAATCAGTTCCGCGAGGCACGATTCCTCTCGGCAGTCGACTTCGTGCAGGCCGACCGGATGCGGCGCCGGGTAGCCGCCGAGATGGCGCGCATCTTCTCCCAGGTGGATCTGCTCCTGGTGCCATCGCTGCGCGACGAGATGCTGACGATCACGAACTTCACTGGCCACCCGTCGCTGACGATGCGAGCCGGGTTCGTCGAGGTATCGCAGGCGCGGAGCGATTGGGCGCCGGATCCCAAGCATCCGCTTCCGACCTTCTCTCCCCCGCGCCGCGTGCCGCATGGCGTGACCCTGATCGGCAAGCTTTTCGATGAGGGAACGCTCGGGCGTGCCGGACTCGTGATGGAGCGGGCGTTCGGAGTGATGGAGCAGCGGCCACCGGGGTTTTAGACCGGAGCACGACGTGCCCTCGCTTGCAGTGTTGCTGTCCGCCTGTTCGAGACACGCATCAGCATCGGTAGATGCAGCTGAACGGTAGCATCTACCCGACAGACTACTCTTGGTATGAGTTTCTCTTCCGGCATCCACGTCCGGAAGTGAACTTCTGGACGCCATCAGATCGCCGAAGATTCAACGCTCCTATGCTCTCTCCGTTTCTCTTCAAGCTCAAGGCCCCTCACAACGCCATCTGCGGCTTCGGATACTTCGCTCGGTGGGCAAGCCTTCCTGACTGGCTCGCGTGGGAAGCCTTCGGCGAGGGCAACGGCACCGGTACCATCGAAGCACTGCGCGAGCGGATTGACGCCCTTCGGCGCAGCATAGGCTACACCGCCGACTCTCCCCTCAAGCCGATTGGAAGCATCCTGATCGTGGACCCGATATGGTTCGCGGCTGACGATTGGGTGCCGCAACCCGCCGATTGGCCACGCACATCGGTCACCGGCAAGACCTACGACCTGACTACCGGTGAGGGCGCAAGAGTTTGGCAGGAATGCCAAGTTCGCGCGGCAGTCGTGCAGCCGTCGATCTCGCGCATGCCCATGCGAGTGGCGGCACCGACGGGGCCGCGCTACGGGTCTCCGAGACTAGTCGCGCCTCGCTTGGGCCAAGGCACATTTCGAATCGCAGTCACGGAGGCGTACGGGCGGGCTTGTGCCCTCACAGGTGAGCACTCGCTGCCCGTTCTGGAAGCCGCGCACATCCGCGGGTACGGAACCGACGGGCCAAACGAGATTGCTAATGGGCTCTTGCTACGCGCCGATCTGCACCGCCTGTTCGATCAAGGCTACCTGACGGTGACGGCCGAGAATCGGGTTGAAATTAGCCCACGTCTTCGAGCAGACTATAGCAACGGCCACACCTACTATCCACTGCACGGCGGGCACATTCGATTGCCCGTCAATCCAGCCGATCGGCCGGCTCGTGAGTATCTCAGCTGGCACAACGAAAAAGTGTACCGGGTGTGATTCCCCTGATCTTGGCCGAGCAATCGAGACCGAGGCCCGGAGAACTCGAGTATGCCTCCCAAACGCTCGCTGTTTGATTCGCTTGTAGTTGGATCGATGTATTCTAGGCCTGAGCTAGCACGCATCTGGGGATACAGGAGCTTTGAAGCACTATCTCGAGGTGTCGTAACACCGCGAGGATCTCCGTATATCATCCTCTTCATCACAAGGGACAAGCAGCCGTTTCTGCATCAATATCAGGATGTTCTCGTCGGCTCAACGCTGATGATTGAGGGCGAACGGAATCACGCTTCGGACCGGAGACTGGTGGCGGCGCAGGCCCGCGGAGACGAGGTGCATCTATTCTACAGAGAACGCCATCACACCGATTTTATCTATAAAGGACCGGTACATCTTGTTAGCCATGAGATCCGCAAAGTGGGGCCAAGCCACTTCGAGTTCATTTTGGGGCCGGTCAGTCTGGCGGCGGCTGCGCGAGATCTCGAAACCGACGATCGCACTCATGGTAGCGACCTCGATTCATTCACCCCAGACGAAGAGGGACGCCAACAGATTCGGCAACACGTCACCTACGAGCGCAGTCGTCGGAATCGCGCATATGCTCGCGAACTGCATGGCAGCCGCTGCCTCGCGTGTGGGTTCGATTTCAACCGCGTCTACGGCGATGACCATGCCGATTCATTTATACAAATGCACCATGTCGACTCGGTAGCTCGGGGCGTCACGACGCCGGACGTGGCGACGGACCTAGTACCGCTTTGCTCCAATTGCCATAGCATGGCCCATCGCCGCCGCGGGATGTCATTGAATGTTGAAGAACTACAGGCATTGATTAGAGTTGCCAAAACCGGCGCCTCTTCAGGATCCGAGACTTAGGGTCAGTCGCAGCGATGGACAGAGCATGGCTGCTTGGATGCATTCGGAGCGATGCGGAGCTCAGGCGAGGCCCACATAACGGGGCAGCGCTCGGGTCGCCGCTGCCGCCGTTCTCCACCATCTTCCATTCCCGTGTCCACATACGCTCCCACCGGCCTCACTGCCCTCGAGATCTGCGCTGGCGCCGGCGGCCAGGCGCTCGGCATCGAGATGGCCGGATTCCACCACGCCGCGGCGTGCGAGATCGATACGGCGGCCTGTGACACGCTCCGCCTGAACCGCCCCCGATGGAATGTCGTCGAGGGCGACGTCCGGGCGCTGCATGGCGCGGATTATCGCGGCATCGACCTCCTGGCGGGCGGCGTCCCCTGCCCTCCGTTTTCGATCGCGGGCAAGCGATTGGGGCCGGATGACGAGCGGGATCTCTTCCCCACTGCGCTCCGCCTCGTGCATGAAGCGAAACCCGCGGCGGTGCTTCTCGAGAACGTGCCGGGGTTCGCAACCGCGAGGTTCTCGGACTACCGCGCAGCCCTCATCGCCGATCTCGCCCGCTCCGGATACACGGTCGCGTGGCAAGTCCTCAACGCCTGCAACTTCAGCGTCCCCCAGCTCCGGCCACGATTCGTTCTCGTCGCCATCAAAGGAAAGGCAGCGAATCGATTCCTCTGGCCGCAACCCGCAAGTAGCCCGCCGACTGTCGGCGATACCCTGTACGACCTGATGGCGTCGCGAGGGTGGCGTGGCGCGTCAGCGTGGGCAGCCCACGCGAGCGCCATCGCACCCACGCTCGTCGGCGGATCGAAGCGCCACGGGGGTCCCGATCTCGGCCCAAGCCGCGCCCGCCTCGCATGGCGTGAGCTCGGGGTGGAGGCACGCAGCCTCGCCGATGCGCCACCCGATTCCGCCTTCACTATAGAAGGGCACCCGCGCCTGACGACGCGAATGGCGGCCCGTATTCAGGGATTCCCGGACAGTTGGACATTCTCCGGAAAGAAGACCGCGGCATATCGACAGATCGGCAACGCGTTTCCTCCCCCCGTCGCGTACGCGGTCGCGAGCGCCATCGCGAGCGCCATCCGATCCGCGCTCAGCGGCGCGGCGACGATCGGGCGCGACGAGCAGGGACCGCTGGCCCGCCTCGCGTGACGCCCGGGACGATGCGCCGGCCAAAGGATCGTGATGAGATCGCGCGCAACATGTCGGCCATCCGCTCGCGCGACAATCGGACCGAGAGCGAGTTGCGGCGCTCGCTGCACCGCTTGGGTCTCCGATACCGGAAATATTCCGCCGGTCTGATCGGGCGGCCCGATATCGTGTTCCCGGCCGAGAAGGTGGCCGTGTTCGTCGATGGCGACTACTGGCACGGGCGGATGGTGCGCGAGGGAGGAATCGAAGCGCTGCAGAGCTACTACACGCGCAAACAGCAGACGTACTGGGTCGGCAAGCTCTCGCGCAATGTGGCCCGCGACGATCGCGTGACGGCCGAGTTGCAGGCTCTTGGCTGGAAGGTGCTCCGGTTCTGGGAGAGCGACATCAAGAAGGATGTCGCGAGCGCCGCCCGGCGCGTCGCCGCCACGGTGCGCCGCCGCCGCGTACGGCCTGCACCTGCCGTCGCGAATGCCGGCAAGCGGCCAACGGTCCACCGCGCGCGGGCCGTTCGAGAACCGTAGGTCGCCCCCTTCGGGCAACCGCCCCCGACCCGGAAGCGATCGCAGCCGGCGCCGTAGCCACCGGCGGCAGACTCCAGGTAACGATATGTCTGACTTAGTGTTAGAAACATTACATTGCGATGCAGGAATATTCTACCTATATTTCTGCCTAGGTGGAATACGAGGGGCACCCCATGCCGCTGAGCATCAAACACCCAGAAGCTGACCGCCTCGCTCGCGAGTTGGCCGCACGGACTGGCGAGAGCATCACGGACGCGGTGATCATCGCATTGCGAGAGCGCGTTGCGCGCTATGACGGTCGTCGGGCCAAGCGGCGCGTGCTTGAAGACATCGCCCGCATTCAGACGCGGTATCGAAGCCTTCCTCTGCTGGACGACCGGACGCCTGACGAGATCCTCGGCTACGACGACCGCGGCCTACCCAGCTAACACAGCCCAACAAATGACGACTCTCGCGATCGCAGGCGAGCTTCGATGGTAGTCGACACATCCGCGTTGGTCGCCGTGCTGGAGAATGAACCCATCGCGGCCCGGCTCTCTGGTGCTCTCGACGCAGCGGAAGCGGTGCGCATCTCGGTCGTAACCATGGTCGAGGCTGGAATCGTCGTCGAGGCACGACGGGGTGAACTCGCCGGTCATGAGCTCGACCTTCTGCTCAACCGGCTCCAAGCTGACATCGTGAGCGTCACCACGGATCACGCCGCGCTGGCGCGCGATGCCTACCGCCGGTTCGGAAAGGGCCGTCATCGCGCTGGTCTCAATTTCGGCGATTGTTTCGCATACGCACTCGCAGTTGCCGTTGGTGAAGGCCTCCTGTTTGTCGGGAACGATTTCGCGAACACGGACGTCTTGGCGGCTCAGTACTAGCTCCGTCACCTCCACAAGACCTCGGCCATCTAGAGGGCGGCTTATGGCGCCGGCGGCAAGACGGGAGAGACCCCTATCGCGAGGAGTAGGGACTCTCGCTCGGCACGACCGCGCGTTCGTGGGACCGGCCGTCGCGGAGCAGACGCACTGGCGTGGTCACGCCGATGCGCTCGTCCGTCAGCAGTCGCTGCAGGTCATCGATGCTGCCGACCGGCTGCTGCGCGAACTCGGTGATGATGTCCCGGGTCCGCAGTCCTCCCCGCGCGGCGGGACTGCCCGCGGTGATGTCGGTGACGAGCACGCCGCCAGTGCTGCCCAGGTGGCTGAGCTGGACCCGGCGCCGCGAGAGCTGCACCGACTGGCCAGCCACACCGATGTAGCTCCGCCGGACGCGCCCGTCGCGCAGGAGACGCGGGATCACGAAGTGCGCGGTGTTGATCGGGATGGCGAAGCAGATCCCCTGCGCGCCCGCGATGATGGCGGTATTGACCCCGATGACCTGGCCGCGCGAGTTCACCAGCGGGCCCCCGGAGTTCCCCGGGTTGAGCGCGGCGTCGGTCTGAATCACGCCCTCGATGAGCCGTCCGGACTGCGCCCGCATCGACCGGCCGAGCGCGCTCACGACGCCGGTCGTGACGGTGGCCTGGAACCCGAGTGGATTCCCGATCGCGATCACGAGTTGTCCCGGACGCAGTCCGGCCGAGTCGCCCAAGACAGCCGCCGCGACGGACAATCGCTGCGCGACGCGGACGACGGCGAGGTCGGTCTCCGGGTCATCGCCCACGAGCTCCGCGGGCATCTCCGCCCCGTCCGCAAATGTCGCGACCAGTGAGACTGCGCCTCGCGCGACGTGGCTGTTCGTGAGGATGAACCCGTCTGGCGTGAAGAGGAATCCCGAACCGCTCCCCGACTGCTCGCCCCGGCGACGGGCTGCCGGCAGTTTGGCGTGCAGATGGACGACGCTCGGGCTGATCGCCTCGACGGCGTCGATGACCGCCGCCGAGTAGGCGTCGAGGAGCTGTGCGTCAGAGAGCGGCGCCGGCGCCGCGGGGGCAAGCGACTCGGGCGCGGGTCCGTCATCCGCGATGCGTCGCTGGAACGGGAGCACTGTCATGGCAGCCGACGTATCCGGACGATGCCCGATTCGTTCCGCCGGAGCCGGCCCGAACCGCGATCCCGATCCCAGTGAGGGCCTGCGGTCCCCTTCCGCCGAGCCCCCGCACCATGCATCGTGTGTCGTCCGCGGCGGATCGCTCGGGCAGATTTCGACCACCCGTGTGATGATCACTCGATCTCAACGAGGAGCATGACCATGCTGCGCTCGAGCTTGCCCATCCCCAGGCGCTCCTCAGGATTGCTCATCTGCCTCGCGGGAGCACTCGCGATCGGGTGCAGCTCGAGCGGCACTACCTCCCCACGTAGCGCCTCTCCGATATCGGCTGCGGGAAGCCTCTGGATCGCGAACGCCATCGCGCCTCCGACGGTCGTGGAGTTCACCTCCGCCCAGCTCGCCAGCGGCACGGTATCCCCTGCAGTCACGATCAGGAGCGGCTCGGCCGGCAGCAACATCGGAGTCGCCTTCGATCCGGCCGGCAATCTCTGGGTCGCGAGCAACGGCTCGATCGTCGAGTACTCGGCAAGCCAGTTGGGGACGAGCGGCTCCCCGGCGCCCGCCGTCACCCTCTCCGGCAGCTCGATCTCGTCACCCGAAGGACTGGCGTTCGACGGCAGCGGCAATCTGTGGGTCGCCAATGCCGGGAACAGCACCGTGGCCGAATTCGGTGCGGCGCAACTCGCGACCAGCGGAAGCCCGACACCGCCGGTGGTCATCAGCGCCCCGGGCAGCGCGCTCACCCGCCCGATAGGCCTCGCCTTCGATGCCAGTGGCGATCTCTGGGTCTCGAACTCCACGCCGAATACGGTGGTAGAGTACACCCCGGCCCAACTCGTCGGGACGGGCGACCCCGCACCCACGGTGAAGCTTTCCAGTGTCGCGATGTCCCTCAGCGCGCCGCAGTTTCTCGCGTTCGATGGGGGCGGCAACCTCTGGGTCGCGAATGGTGAAGGCCTGACGACATTCACCATCGAGGCCTACACGCCGGCGCAGCTCATGGCTGGCTCCGGGCATCCCGTACCCGCGATCGCGCTCTCCAGCTTCACCAACAGCGACGCCCCCGCGGGCCTGGCGTTCGACGCGGGCGGCAATCTCTGGGTTTCGACGATCAACTCGGTCGTCGAATTCACACCGAGCCAGCTCGGTGCGACCGGCGCGCCCGCGCCCACTATCACGATCACGGGCAGCGCGCTAGCCGGCGCATCAGGCCTGGCGTTCGATCCGCAAACCAAGGGGCTGCCCCTGCAGCATTAGCCAAACCGCGCCGCCACGCCCCGCCACCAGTTGTTCCCCTTGCGTGCCGATGGGAGCGATGATACCCTAGGAGTACCTCCTCCCGACGGTTCCCGTGGACGATCTCGATGTCAATCTCACGCGTGGCACGCTCGACCTCCTCATTCTCAAAGCGCTGAGTTGGGGACCGCGCCACGGATACGCGGTCTCGGACTGGATCGGCCAGGCGACCGGCTCGGCCCTGCAGCTCGGTGAAGGCACACTCTACCCCGCGCTGCACCGCCTGGAGCGGCAACAGCTCGTGGTCGCCGAGTGGGGTCTCTCGGAAAACAACCGCCACGCGAAGTACTACCGCCTGAGTGCCGCCGGACGACGGCGACTCCAGACCGGCGTGTCCTCGTGGCATCGCTTCGTGGAGGCGGCGGCCAACGCGTTGCGAGCGACGGCCCCCGTACCGGCCGCGTGACTGATGATCGCACACGCCGCCCGTTCCGCCTCGCCCTCGGTGCCAAGCACCTCAAGCGCGATGTGGACCAGGAGATCGAGTTTCACATCGCCATGCGCACCCAGGCCCTCGTGGACCAGGGGCTCGACGCCGAAACGGCGCGGGCTCGCGCGATCGCGCAGTTCGGGGATTCGGCCGCCGTACGGGAGGAATGCGTGACCATCGACACCCAGAGGTCCAGAGCCGTGACCGCGGCCGAACGACTCAGCGATATCCGGCAGGACATCGCGTACGCCCTCCGGACCCTGCACCAGAATCCGGCGTTCGCGTGCATCGTGATCCTGATTCTCGCCCTTGGCATCGGCGCCAACACCGCCACGTTCAGCGTCATCGATGCCCTGATGCTCCGCCCCCTTCCGGTCAGCCACCCCGAAGGACTCGTCACAATCGGCGATCCGCAGGCCACTCACCGGCTTAGCAAGGGCACGCCGGAATCGGATATCGCCTCGTACCCGGGGTACGCGGATCTCCGGGACGGAAACCATGTTCTCGCGGGACTGTACGCGACCGGTATGACCAGCCGCCTTGATGTGGTGATCGATCAGACGCCAGCCTCCACACAGCCCGGACCCACGGAAGCGGAACATCCCCATGGCCGGTTCGTCACCGGGAATTTCTTTGCGGTACTCGGCGTCGGCGCCATCGCGGGCCGCACGTTCGCCGCAACCGAAGATCGCGTCACGGGCGCCGATCCCGTCGTCGTGATCAGCTATGCGTACTGGCGGAATCGTTTCGCCCGTGATCCTGCAGCAGTCGGCAGGCCGGTCATCATCAACGGCGCGCGGTTCGTGATCGTCGGCGTTGCGGCACCGGATTTCACAGGCGATATCGTGGGCCAGCCTACCGATGTCTGGATCCCCATCACGATGCAGCCGGTCGTGATGCCGAACTCTCCGTGGCTGGCCAAGCGTGACGTGAGCTGGCTGCTGCTCATGGGACGCCTCGCTCCCGGCGTCTCGCTGGAGACCGCGCGCGCCAGTCTCAGGGTGCTCGAAACCCGGTCCCTGCTCGAGAACGCGGGCGCCGAACGCCGGTACCTCGAGACGGCTTTACGCGATAAACCGCTGCAGGTCGGGCCCGGAGCCCGTGGATTCTCGTATTACCGAGCCGCGTTCGCGTCCGCGATGTTCACCCTCACAGCAGCGGTGGCGATGGTGCTGTTGGTGGTCTGCGCCAACGTCGCCAATCTGATGCTCGCCCGCGCGACGGCCCGCGGCCGTGAGATCAGCGTCCGCATCGCCCTCGGCGCCGGCCGGATGCGCCTCGTGCAGCAGTTGCTCACGGAGAGCGCGGTCCTCGCGATCATGGGATCCGCGTGCGGTCTCCTGGTCGCGTGGTGGGGCAGCACCGCGATCTTGCGACTCGCCGCCGCCGGCCCGAAACCCATCCCGGTCGACGTACGCCTGGACTGGCCAGTGGTCGCGTTCACGATCGGTCTGTCCATCGCGACCACGCTGCTCATCGGGCTCGTTCCCGCCCTTCGTGCCACACGTTCGGATGTCGCGTCGGCGCTGCGGACACAGGGCCGTGACAGCGGGGTCGAGACGACGCACGGCGGACGGCTCCCCCTTGGCAAGGGATTGGTGATCGCCCAGGTCGCGCTGTCGATGCTGTTGCTCGTCGGGACCGGCATGCTGGTGCGCAGCACGGAGCGCCTCGAACACGCCGATGTCGGGATCGCGCGCGATCAGCTCATCATCGCCGAGGTCGCGGCACAGCGAAGCGGGTACACTGACGCCCGCATGAATTCCCTGGTCCGCGATCTCATGGCCCGAGCGGCCGCGATCCCGGGTATCGCCGCCGTGAGCGTCTCCGAGAACGGCATCTTCAGCGGCACCGAATCGGCAACCAGCGTCCAGGTCGAAGGGTTCACCGCACGAGTCGACAGCGACACCGCCGTCATGTACGACGATGTGGGACCCGGATATTTCAATGCGGTCGGCGCTCACATCCTGCGCGGGCGCGATTTCGAGGCGCGCGACAACGAGTCGGCAGCCAAGGTCATGGTGATCAACGAATCCATGGCGCGATTTTTCTTTCCGCACGGGGACGCCCTCGGGCGCCACATCACGGCAGACAGCGCGGTCTGGGCGGTCGTGGGTATCGTGGGCGACGCGCGCACCAATGACGTGCGTGAGACACCCAGCCGCCGCATGTTCGTGCCCATCGTGCAGATGCGACATCCCCCAGGCACGTTCCGGGTAGAGCTGCGGACGGGCGGTGATCCGGCCCGGCTGGTCGACGCCGTCCGGCGCGCATTGATGGCGTCCGACCCATCGCTCGTCGTGACGGACGTGTCACCCCTGTCGAGCCTGATTCGGGAGTCGCTGGCCGAGGACCACCTGGTCGCCAAGGTGGTGAGCTTCTTCGGGGCGATCGCGCTCGTCTTGTCCGCGCTGGGTCTCTATGGCCTCATGGCATACGCGACGGCCCGGCGCACGACCGAGTTCGGACTCCGGATGGCGCTCGGCGCGGAGCCTGGCGCCGTGATCCGGATGGTACTCGCTGAAGCGATGGCTCTGGCAGGCTCGGGGATCGTGATTGGCCTGCCGGTAGCCGTCGCTGCGTCGCAGCTCATCCGGGGCCGGCTCTTTCACATCGGCGTGTTCGACCCGCCGTCGATCGGGATCGCGGTGATCATCCTCGCGATCACCGCGGCGGTCGCCGCGTACCTGCCCGCGCTCCGCGCCTCCTCGGTAGCGCCGCTGGCGGCCATTCGCGCGAGTTGACGGGTCGCCCTGGCGTCCCAACACGGTACGCCACAGCGGCTTAGCACCATCTGATTCGTCGCTCGCGCCACGCCGGCCAGCCGGTGTGGCGCTTTCGCAATACTCGCGGCGCTTCCCGGCTGCCCTCATAATGGTCGGCAAGCAGCCGCTGCCGCAGCGCAACTGGCGCCGGCCCGCCTCCGTAGGAAGTTGGAGCAGTCGTGCACAGCCGGCCCCAGGATGCCGGCACGATCCGGAGCGTCACATCGTGGAGGTTCAATGAGCATCGCAGATGAAATCGGCGGAATCCTGAGGCAATACCAGACCGGGGCGACACCGTCGCCTGCCGCCGTGAACGCCCACTTCGATCAGGTTGCGAGCGCGGTGCCGGCCAATGTGCTGGCCGACGGACTGGCGCGCGCCATGACGTCGAGCCAGACGCCGCCACTTGGCCAGATCGTCAGCTCGCTGTTCAATCAGGCCAACCCCGCGCAGAAGGCGGCGGTGCTCAATCAGTTGATGTCGGCGCTCGGCCCAGCCGCGGTCGCAGCGGCGACCGCTGGCACTCTAGGCGGTGTGCCGGGGCTGGCTGGGACGACCGGCACCGCGATCTCACCACAACAGGCGCAGCAGGTTTCTCCCGCCACCGTCACGCAGCTTGCGGATCGCGCCCAGGCCGCCGACGGCTCGATCGTGAATCAGTTGAGCGCCTTTTACGCGCAGCACCCCACACTGGTGAAGGGACTCGGCGTCGGTGCACTGGCGCTCGTCATGTCACACATCGCCAACCGGAGGTAGACCTCGTATGGGCAGCATCCTGTACTGGATCATCGTCGGCCTGATCGCGGGCCTCATCACGGGCAAGGTGATGGGTGCGCCGTCGAGTGACCTGCTGATGACGATCATCACGGGAATCGCCGGCGCGTTCGTCGGCGGATTCCTGATGACCCTCCTGGGCTTCAGCTACACCGGAGGCCTGGCCTACAACATCATCGTCGCCGTCCTTGGCGCGGTGCTTCTCACCTGGGGCTATCGCAAGATGAAGGCGAGAGGCTGACGGCGATCAGCGTGTGCTCCGGCGGTTGGATGCAGATCCATGACACACCTCATTATTGGCCCTCGCCGGTCGAGATTGAACGTTCGGCAGTCCCGCATCGCGCAATCGTAGCCCGCCGCTTTCGGTCCGTGGGAGGGGCCGGTCGTGATTGGCCCCTCCGGATGCGGCGGCAACACGGTAGTTCTGTCAGGCCGTCATCACACTGCGATCAGTCCACCAGGCACTGGGCCGCGCGCAGCGCGAGCGGAATCGGCGACACGCGTTCGTTCTCGAGGAGCCCGTAATCCTCAATCGGTGACGGTCCCTCGATGACCGGCACCCACCGATCCGATCTGACCCGGTCACCAGCGATCAGGCCGGCGACCCCGCCGAACGCTGCGCCAACAATCGAATATCTGGATATCGTCGAGCCGAGTGGCTGTTTGCTTCGCCCCGACGAGATTGCCCCGCCCACCACCGCCCCGGCCACGAGACCGATCAGCGCGCCCACGACGGGGTGTCCGTGTGTTCCGCGACGCACCGCCAGCCACCTGACCTCGCCGAATGGCACGACGGTATCGCCCGTGGCGTTGATCCTGATGACGAATTCCGATGGACGCAGTTCGACAATGCGTGCACGGATCAGCAAAGGCACGCCCGGCGGGGCCTCCACCTGCACGGTGTCACCAACCGCGATGGGAACGGCGAGCACCGGCTGCGACGTCGTCTGAGCATGGAGTGACACAGTGCCCGCCAGGGCCAGCGTGCCATACGCGGCCAGCCGCAACCATACCGCGCTCGATCGAAGCACTAGCGCTCCGGCAGCGTCGCGAGGAATGTCTCGAGGTACGACTTCCACACCACCGCCATCGTGTGCGTGCCGTGCCCGCGCGTCGCGTCGCTCAACGGGAGCAGTACATAGCGCGCGTGCGGGACACGCGGCATGAGCCGCTCCATCAGGCCGAGTTCCGGCGGATTGATCACGTCATCGGCCGAGTTGATCGCGAGGACCGGAGCGACGACCTGCTCGAGGTGGGCCGACGGATCGTAATCCCGGGATGACGCGATCTGGTACAGCAGGTCGTTCGCGTCGGCGGACGCCACCATCGCGTTGACGCGCGATTCCAGAAAATGGTCCGCCGAGTCTCGCGTCGGCGCGAGTCGCTGATACTGGATCGGATTGCTGGAGACGAGTAGCTCGATCCGGAGTGCCGCTGCCAGCCCGGCGGGCTGCGCCTGATAATTCCCCGAGTTCCACGCGGGATCATCACGGATGTCGTCCATGGCCATGTCACGCCACATGCGGTTGCGCCCGGCGATCTGCGTCGGTGCGCAGGCGAGCGGCATCAACCCATCCATGATCGTCGGATACTGCTCGCCCCACATCCATGAGTGCATGCAGCCCATCGATGTCCCCATGACGAGCCGCAGATGATTGACGTGCAGACCCTCGGTCACGAGCGCGTGTTCCGCCGCCACCATGTCGGCGTACGCGTAGTGCGGGAACGCCGCCTTCATCCCGTCGCTCGGCTTGCTCGACCCGCCATGTCCGATGTCATCCGGCAGGATGATGAAATAGTGCGCGGTATCGAGCAGTTGCCCGGGGCCGAACAGTTGGCCCGAGAACTCCGGACGGATGAACTGCGTCCCGGCGCCTCCGGTGCCATGCATGATGAGAACTGCATTCACGACCTGGCCCGCACGGTTCCGGCGGATGGTGCCGAACGTCCGGTAGTGAAGCCGGAGCTCGGGGAGTGTTTCGCCGCTCGCGAAGTGGAAGTCGTGGATCACGAAATCCTGTCCCGGGTGCACCTGCGCCCGAGCGCCACCGGCGCCGATGATCACCGCCGCGATTCCGCCGATCGCCCAACGCTGCATCACAATCACGATTCTCGATCCTCCAGGCCGTGCCTGTGCCGGATGCCGCTCGTATTCCGGTATCCTTTGTACTCCGGCGGCGGACCGTTCGCCAGCGTGCGGCCGCCCGCACCCCAGTTGAGTCTTTCCTGGCGCGCTCGGCGAACCGATGGCGCCGTGGGCCGCCATGAGCCGCCGCGACGGCAGCCTACTCGTAGCGCAGTGCGGCGACCGGGTCGAGGCGGGACGCCCGCATGGCGGGAAGCAGTCCGAAGAAGACGCCGGTCACCGCACTCACGATGAGTGCGGCGGCGATGGCGAGAGGCGGAATCGTGGCTTCGACCGGCGTGGCCGCTCGGATGATGGCGCTCGCCGCCGCACCCACCGCGAGGCCAACGATGGCGCCGATCGTCGTCAGGGTCACCGCTTCCACCAGAAACTGCCAGAGGATCGCGCCGCGGGTGGCGCCGAGCGCCTTTCGCACACCGATCTCCCGGGTGCGCTCGGTGACGCTGATCATCATGATCGCCACGACCCCCACACCGCCCACGAGCAGCCCGATTCCCGACAGCACGATCATCACGAGAAAGAAGATGAAGACGGTCTTGTTGTACAGCTCGAGGACTTTCTCCTGGCCATACAGGAAGAACGTGTTCTCGGCCGCGGGACGGAGGCCACGGTGAATCCGCAAAGCGGCGGTGGCATCATCCATGGCGTCCGCGCGCGCGACGCCATCGCGCGGTTTGATCGTCAGGTCCATCCAGTGGATGTCCACGGCCAGCAGCCGCCGCGCCGTCTCGAACGGGACGATCACTTTGGGTTTGTTCGCGGGGTCGAAGAAGTTCCCATGCGACTGGTAGATCCCGATGATCTGAAACGGGTGGTTGTCGAGCAGGATCGTCTTCCCGACGGGGCTTCCTTCCGGAAACAGGTCCTTGGCCACGATATCGTTGACGATCGCGACGGCAGCCGCGTCATCGTTTTCACGCGGCGTGAACGTGCGCCCCGAGACGACCGAGCCCGGATCCACTTCCAGCCAGGCCGCGGTATAGGCATCGATGTTGGCCGCACTGAGCACGCGGTCGTTGACCTTGGCGACGGCCGTCGTGTTGGTGTGGGCGATCACCGCGTGTACCGTCGGGAGCCCGCCGAGGATCGCGACTTCGCGAACCGAAAGCGGCTTGTTGTGACGCCACGGGCAACTGCCGGCATCGCCCGAGCAACTGGTCACGGCGATCGGCCACCGGGTGACGAAAAAGGTCGTGGGTCCGGCCGCCGCCAGGCTCGCCTCGACTCCGGAATCGATGCCGTGGACCGCGGCGGACATCGCGGTGACGACGAAGACGCCGACCGCGATCCCCAGGATCGTGAGACCGGCCCGCAGGCGGTTCGCACGGATCGCGTCGAGTGCGATCGCTGCACCCTCTCCGAGTCCGAGGACCGCCCGTCCGAGCCGGGCGGACCAGGACGCGTTCGGCGCGTCACGCGTGGTCATTCGGAGCGAAGCGCGACGATGGGGTCCAGTCGCGCGGCACGCGATGCGGGATACACGCCGGACGCGATCCCGACACCCGCGCCGACGATGACGCCCGCGAAAAGCGACCATGGCGCGATGGTCGCCGGCAGCGGCGACAGCGTCGCGACGAGCCGTGAGAGTGCCACACCCAACCCGATGCCGGCGACCGCACCGAGCATGCTCAACGTCGTGGCCTCGACGAGGAATTGATTGAGTATGTCGCGCCGGCGGGCGCCGAGCGATTTCCGGAGCCCGATCTCGCGCGTACGCTCGGTCACGGATACCAGCATGATGTTCATGATGAGAATCGCTCCCACGATGAGTCCCACGGATGGCAGGAGCAGTCCGCCCCAGAACAGAAACGTCTTGATCTGCAGCCAGTCGGACAGCGCGGACTCCGAGGTCTCGAATACGAAATCATCGGGTTCGGCGGGCCGCAGCCGGTGCCGGCGGCGCATGACCTCGCGGACCCGCTCTTCCACGTCCCTGAGCGCATCCTGCGATGGGGCCTGGACCACTACGCCGTAGAGGCCCGCATGCGCGTGGTCGGCGCGCGACATCGGTGAATTGAAGGGGCCAAATATCTGCCGGTCGAGCGAGATCCCGAACACACTGCCCTGTGTCTCGAGGACGCCGATCACGGTGAACGGAAGACCGTCGATCCGGACGTCACGGCCGACCGGGTCGAGATGCGGAAAGAGCTCGCTCGCCGTTTCGGTACCGATGACCACCACCGGCGTGCCGCGCGCATCCTCCTCGGCGGTGAACACCCGGCCCTTCGTGACCTTCAGGTTCTTGATCGCGAAGAAATCGGCCGACACGGCCTGGACCAGGTTCTGCGGGCCACCCCGCGAGAACGGGGACCGCGGCGTGTACCACCGGGCGTCGTGCAGCGACCACCGCACACCAGGCGGCAGGACCGCCCGGACGGCGTCGGCATCCTCGACGGTGATCTTGGGACGCTGCTGCCATCGCCGCCACGTGGCGTCCGACACGTCACCAGTATTGATGTCCGGGTAGCGGCGCAGGTTGAAGGTGTTGATGCCGAGGAACTTGCCGCCAAAATCCTCCTCGACGTACCGCGCCATTCCGTTGACGACCGATACCACGCCGATGAGAAACATTACGCCCACGGTGACGCCGAGGAGCGTGAAGAAGCTTCGGAGTTTCTGGGCTCGAATCTGCGCGAGCGCCAGGCGAACCGCGTCGAGAATCAGCAAATGATCGGGGCAGAGGGCAGTACCGGAACTACGCTGGCGGAAACGTCCGGGTTTCGGGCCGCCAACCCCGGGACGCGCCTGCAAACGGTCTGGCCGCCCTCTGGGCGCGCCTGTAGGTTTGCCGCGCTGTTTCGAACCTGGCTGATGCGCGGCTGGTATCCGCCACGCATGCCCGGTCCTCCCCGATGACCCAATACGACGTCCCGGTCGCGCCCCCTATCGGCCGTTATCCGGGCACCGAGGTCGCACGCATGCTTGATCGCCGGCTGTTTCTCGCCGCCTGCTCGCGGATGGGGCTGGGCGCCACCCTGTTCCCCGGCACGCTCTGGGGACTCGCGCACCGCACCGGCACCGTGACGAAGGACATGATCGAGCAGGCGGCGATCATTGCCGACGTCCCGATCCCTCCCGAATACCGGGACGCCATGCTCGGTAGCCTCAACGATTTCGTCGACGGCTACGACGCCATCCACGACCTCCACCTGCCCAACTCGGTCGCGCCTGCGCTCGATTTCAATCCGGCGCCGCCGGCCGCGAAGGTGCCGGTCGCCAGAGAGCCGATGCGGATGTCGGCGGTGCCCGTGATCGGCGCGCGCGATGTGCCGCGCAACATCGAAGACCTCTGCTACGCCACGGTGCGGCACCTGGCCGCCCTGATGAAAGGCCGCAAGATCTCGTCCGCCGCGCTCACGGACATGTATCTCGCCCGCCTCGGCCGGCTCGACCCCACCTTGCACTGTGTCATCACGCTCACCGCGGATCGCGCGCGCGCGCAGGCAACGGAAGCCGATCGCGATATCGCGGCTGGCAAGTATCGCGGACCGCTTCACGGTCTCCCGTGGGGCGCGAAGGATCTGCTCGCCGTCAAAGGCTACCCGACGACATGGGGCGCCGGCGGATTCGAGCATCAGATGATCGATGAGGACGCGACGGTCGTGCAGCGGCTCGATGCCGCGGGTGCGGTCCTCATTGCCAAGCTCACGCTCGGCGCACTGGCCCTGGGCGATGTGTGGTACGGTGGCCTGACCCGCAATCCCTGGAGGACCGAGCAGGGCTCGAGCGGATCGTCGGCAGGCCCCGCGTCGGCGACGGCGGCCGGGTGTGTCGCGTTCAGCATCGGATCGGAAACGCTCGGATCGATCGCGTCGCCGTCGACGCGGTGCGGGTGCACCGGGCTCCGCCCCACCTTCGGACTCGTCCCGCGTACCGGCGCCATGGCGTTGTCCTGGTCGATGGACAAACTCGGCCCGATCTGCCGATCCGTCGAGGACTGCGCAATCGTTCTCGACGCGATTCACGGCCCCGACGGTCACGACCGCACAGTGCACCCGAGCGCCTTCAATTGGGATGCCTCGATCGACTGGCGTGCGCTGCGCGTCGGAGTCCTCGAGGCCGACTTCGCGGCGCCGCCGATGCAGCCGCCGGCCGCGTCGTCCGATACCGCGGGCACCGAAGAGGACAAGAAGCGCCGCGATACGGCGCGGCGGCTGCAGGCGGTGAACCAGACCCACACCGACTACGACAGGAAGTTCGGAGCGGCGGCGCTGGCGAAGCTCAGGGCAATGGGTATTACAATGACGGCGATCGAGATGCCGAAGCTGCCGTGGGCCGCCATGCGCGCGGTGCTGCTGGCCGAGGCGGCCGCCTCCTTCGATGAGCTCACCCGCTCTGGGCGCGACAAGTTGCTGACCAGCCAGGGGCCCAACGATTGGCCCAACTCGTTCCGAACCGCACGATTCATCCCGGCGGTGGAGTACATCCAGGCCAATCGCGCCCGCATGATGGGCATCGAGCAGATGGCCGCGATCTTCGACCGATTCGATGTGGTCGTCGCCCCGACGTTCTCCGTTCAACTGGTCGTCACGAACCTCACCGGCCATCCCGCCCTCATCCTGCCGAACGGATTCCGCGGCGACGACGCGCCGGCGTTCAGCGCCGAACCCGGTGCCGAATACGGGGGTCCGGGTACACCGGTCAGTCTGACGTTCCTCGGGCCGCTTCACGGCGAGGCCAAGCTTCTGGCCTTCGCCCGTGCGTACCAGGATGCCACCGGTTTCCACGACAAGCACCCATCCGTCTAGGGGAGAAGACCCGGAATCAGGGTATCGGCGACCCTCCAAGACGCATTGGTCCGGCACCCGGCCCTGCAAAGTGCTGTTCACACCAAACCGGCTGGCGCGACTGCTGTGGCCTCCTCATTCTGTAGAGACCGTCACAGCAGGGAGCCGTATAGGTGGAGGCTCGAGCCCTGAACGGAAGCGGCGTCGCATTCGCTATGGCGGTTGGCCCAGGCGAGGGCCGGATTGCGCTCGACACCCTCGAGAGCGTCGCCGCATTTTTCCCCGGTGCCAGCCGGTGGATTCTCGACGACCATACCAGCGACGGCACCTATCCCATGCTGGAGCAATGGGTTGCGACGAACGGGGGGCATCTCCTGCGCAACCCGGCGCATCGCGGCTATAGAGGCATCGCGGCGTCGTCGTTCGGACTGCTCCAGACGATCGCCCGGCAAGAGCCGGCCGTCGAGATCGCGATCAAGATCGACCCCGACACCTGCCTGCTCGGCGGCGACCTCCTCGAACGCATCCGCGCGCGCTTCGCGCAATCCGGCCCCGGGATCGTCGGCGCGTTCAGAGTGGGCGCTGGCGGCCGGCCGCGCGTCTTCGGCCACATTCGCCGCAATATGTTGATCGATTTCCTGCCGGTCGGACCACACAAGACCTGGCGAGCGGTACGGGTGGGCTGGCCGTACTGGGCGCGATACATTCCGGCCGCGCGCCGGCACGGATACGTGTTCGGCGAACACGTGCTCGGCGCGCTCGCCGCCATCCACGGCGACACCCTGCGGGCGCTGGCGGCTTCGGAGTTCCTCGCCGTCCCCGACGATTTTCGCGCGCTCACGGTTCAGATGGACGTCCTCCTCGGCCTCGGCGTGCGCGCCGCCGGCCATCGCCTCATCGATCTCGACGAGGGTGCAGCAGCTCCGAGCGTGTGGTTACAATTCCTGCCACCAGTTCCGCTCGGCGCTGACGCGCTGATCACTCGCGGCATCCTCGCTGTGCATCCCGTGAAGGCCACCCCGGAAGGGGATGCCATGCGCGAGGTGTTCGCGCGGCACCGGGAGTTGACGGCCGCGGCGGCGCCGCTCGCCATCTCATAGTCAAGCCGGAGCCCGGCCCAGGCCGGGAATGAAGACCGTGATCGATCTGACCGGACGGGTGATCCTCGTCACCGGCGGCTCCCGCGGGATCGGCGCCGTGATCGTGCGCACCCTCGCGCGCGCCGGCGCACACGTCGTGCTGCACTACGGCAGGCACCGCGACGCCGCAGAGGCGGTCGCCGCGGACCTGCCCGCTGGCCGGTGCCACCTCGTACACGCGGATCTCGCCGTTCCGGGCTCCGCGGCCCAGTTGTGGAAGGAGTCGGTGGCGTGGCAGGGCCACGTCGGCGTGGTCGTCAATAACGCCGCCGTCGCGACGTCCACCCGAATCGAGGATCCACTGGAACGGTGGGAATCGATGTGGCGCGAGACGCTGCAGGTCAACGTGATGGCCGTCGCGGACATCTGCCGTGAGGCACTCCTGCATTATCGGTCGCGTGGCGGCGGCACGATCATCAACATCGCGAGCCGCGCGGCATTCCGGGGCGATGAGCCCGACTACATGCACTACGCGGCGTCCAAAGGCGCCGTCGTCGCGCTCACCAAGAGCATCGCGCGGGGATTCGGACGCGAGCACGTGATCGCCTACGGCATCGCACCCGGGTGGGTGCTGACCGACATGGCGCGCCCTGCGATTCAGGCCAGAGGCCTTGACGCGCTCACTCGCGATATCCCCCTGGGCGCCATGGCGTCACCGGAAGATGTCGCCAACGTCGCGGCCTTTCTCGCTTCCGGTCTCGCGCCACACGCCACGGGAACCACGATCGACGTCAACGGCGCGTCCTACGTGCGCTAGGTCGTCTCGGGCTGGCGGCCGGGATTGGTGATCGCGCGCCCGCGATCCAGATTCACGTACAGCGCGAGCGCGATCGCCGTGAGCCCCGAGATCAGCAGTTTCTGATTGAGCGACCACCACGGGATCGGCGAGACGAATCCCTCGAGAGTGCCGGCGATCACGAGGAGCAGCGTCGACGCCGCGATGAGACGGATCGCGCGGCGCCCCCGGATGACGAGCGCCTCCCGGCGTGTCATCGCCCCCGGGAGGAGCAACGCGGAAGCGATCAGCAAGCCGCCGCCCCCCGCGATCGAGATGGCACTCAGCTCCAGCACGCCGTGCGGGGCGACGAACGCGACGATGAGCGTCAGAATGCCGTAGTGCTGATAGAGTCCCAGCACGCCGCCGATCTGGACGCCGTTGAAGACGAGCGCCGCGACCGTGCCCAGGCCCGCGAGGATCCCGCCCGCGAACGCCAGGTAGGTGATGTTGATGTTGTTGGTCATGATCCCCGTCGCGACTACGGGACGCAGTTCGCCGAAGTCGGGGATGTAGCCTTCATGCCTTCTCGCGCGCTCGACCCCATCGCTGGCACGATCGAGCATTGCTTGAGGAAGGAACTGCTTCGCGATGTCCGGGTCGCGCACGACCGCCACCCAACTGATCGCCGTCGGTCCGAACAGCAGTAGCCCCGCGATGCCGATTGGCAGCACCGAACGGCGCAGCTCGCGGGGGACGAGGATGGTGAGATATTCCCAGGCCGCCGTCGCGGTGAGACGCCGGTCGCGATAGAGCAGGTTGTGGCCGCCGGCGACCAGACGGCTCAGATAGAACACCGAGTCGATCTCGCGGCCTTTGCTGGCGGTCTGGAGCCTCGCCAGGTCGCCCGCCAGTTCGCGGTATCGCGCCACGAACGCGCTCACCTCGGCTTCCGACATGCTGCCGAGACCGCGCTGCTGTGCGATGGTGAGCATCTTCGCGAAATCCCGCCAGCGGGCCGCCCCCGCCGCGACGATCGCGTTCCGCTCGCGCGCGGCCCCGGTGCCGGACCGTCCGGCAGCGCCCCGGGCCCGGGCCAATCGCTCGTGTTCGTGCAATGTCGCGAGCACCGCGCTGTCGCTGCCCGAAACGCCAGGCAAGCGGTCGCGGAAACGGATAGCCAGCTGTTCGGCGAACTGCGCGCGGCGATTCACGTCGAGCGAGTTCCGCCGCGCCATGTAGCGGTCGAGCAGGGCGTACTCGTCGTCGGTGAGTGCCGCCGTCAGCGCGCCAGCCGGCTCCGCACCGGCAACGGCCGCCACCGGCGGTGATTCGCCGGAAGAGATCGTAACCGCCCGCTCGCGCACCACGATCGTCCCGGCGGCGTAATCGCCGAGTCGTTTGCCGGATCGCGATAGTACGGCGCTCAGGATCCCGATGCTGTAGGCGCCGAACACCACTCCGGGCTGCATATCGATGAACCGGACCAGATTGCGCACGGCGGACGCGCCGAACGTGATCGAGTACCCGCCGTCTCGCACCACGCGGAGACCGAGCTGCCGTTTCCCTGGAGTCTGCCCATCCCACAGTCCTTCGAACAGGACGTAATACCCCCAGTAGATGCCGAACGCCAGGATTGTCAGGATCGCGAGCGGCCACGCGATCGACCGGAGCTGAGCCGCAAAAGGCGCAAAGGCCAACCCCACCAGCAACACCATCACCGACAGGACCGTGTAATCGATCAGCGCGGCTGCGCCCCGCGATGCGATCCCCGCGATCGTGTACGAGAGCACCACCTGCTCGGGTGTCTCGACATCGACATGTTGGTCGAGCGTTCCCGCCGGGGCCGGACTCACCCCGTCACACCGTGCAGAATCCCATTGCGGATGCGCAGCGCCTTGGGCGTCGCTTGCGGAGCCGGCTCCAGACGATGCACGATGCGCGTCCGGAACTGCAGCGGCGCACGTGCGGTGATTGGGCGGCCTCCACGCCGGATCACGACCGCCACCGTCGAGTCCGTGCTCGCACCGGGGGACGCATAGCGCGCTCGAAACTGCACGCCGAAATCATCCGCTGTCACGGGAATGCCGGCGAGAGACACGAGAATGTCGCCGGGCTGCAGGCCGGCGTCGGCGGCCGCCGATCCCGGCTCGACTTGCATGATCCTGACGTTGCCGGCCGAGTCCATCATGCTCGCGATGCCGAGCCGCGGCTCGCGCACGCTGTCGGAGACCGCCCGGAGTCCGGCGAGCGGTAGGATCGAATCCCACGGGAATGGCTCCCGGCCATCGACGAAACGGCGGTTGAAATCCGCAAACGACTTGCCGCCGGCGGCATGGCTCACCGTCCCCCACCAGTCACTCCCCGTGAAGCCGCGCCCCTTCTTGTACGTGGCAGTGTAGACGTTCCGCATGACCGTGTCCAGCGACTGGTGGTTGTCGCTCGCATCCCGGATCAGCACGTCAAGCATGAATCCAGCGAGCGATCCCTTGGGGTAATAGATGTATCCCGTGCCGTCGGTCGGCCGCACCCACGTGGACAGCGACGCATCGGTGAGCGCGACCGCCGGGGCTTCCGCGACTTCGTCGATCTTGCCCGACGTCAGGTGGAAGAAACCCGTGTCGGGAATCACTCCGCCGCGCACCTGCGCGAGGTCGGCGTAGTAGTCGGTGATTCCCTCGCTCACCCACAGCCACGGCGTCGGCTCCGCGACGTCGTACCGGTACGGCACCATCTCCGCAGGACGCATCCGCTTGACGTTCCAGGAATGGAAGATCTCGTGCGCATAGAGGCCTGGAATGAACGGATTGTCCAGCAGGCTGACTCCCACGACGTCCACGTGCGAGTTCTGATGTTCGAGCCCGCTCGCCCCGCTCAACGATGAGTCGTTGATCTGCATGACCGTGTAGTTCGTCCAGGGCACTTCGCCGAATACGGCGGCTTCGGGAGGAATGACCTGGCCGATCTCCCGGAGGACCGCCGCGCGCCGCAGCCCGGCCACGCTGCCCGCGGGGTAGCTCGCGTACCGGACCCACCGGTCACTCGTACGCACGCTGTCGAAATCGAAGCGGCCGATGAAGAACGGCATGTCCACAAGATCGTGGTACGTCGGCGCCGTGTAGCTGCCGGGGCTGGACCCGGGCGCCATGCCGGTCGCCACCAGCCAGGACGGCGACGTGTGCACGGTCACTGTCGCCGGAAAATTCAGCCCGCGGCCGGCTGGGTAGAGAAACAGATTCGTCCCGTTGAACATCACGAAGTCGGGCTTGGTCCACGACATCGCGTTGTCGAGCGAATCCGCTTCGTAGGTGAACGTGACCTGAATGGTCTTGGCGCCGCCCGTCTCGATCCGCCAGGTCTCGTAGTCCACCTTGTCCCAGACCAGCGGCTTGCCCTCGGGCGTGGCGGGCGAGAACGCGGACACCCAGCGAGAGAACCACGCCAATTCGTAGTCCCCTGGCGTCCATGCTGGCAGGGCGAGGACCAGAGCTCCCGGGCCGGCCATGGTCACAGTCGTCACCACCGAGATGCGGCGACTCGCCGCCGCTGCGGAATCGGCGGTGACGTCGTACCGAATGTCGCTGACCGGAGCTGAGATGGCGGCCACCATCTGCGCGGTCGCGACATTCGAGAGGGGCGTCGCGAGCGCCAGCAGCAGTCCGGCGGCTGCGACCCCGTATGATACGGCAGGCATCGGATTCGGATTCGGAGGGAAGGAAAGCGGACCTGGGCCAACGACGAACGTTATCGCATCGACGGCTATTGGTGGCCCACCGTATCGATTTCCACCCCGTATTTCTTGTCGATCCCCTGGATCAGGAGGTTGGCCAGGACCTTGTGCGCCAGCGCGGAGGGGTGGATGCCGTCCAGCGTGACGTAGGCGCCGAATGGCCGTGTGGCGCTCAGGAAGTTCGGCAACGTGGGGATCGCCCCGGATGATTTCAGCGCACCGAGCGCGAGATTGGGATCGACATAGGCCCAGCCGAGCGAGTCCGCCTTGGCGCTGATATATGCGTTGTAACCCGCCACGGCCTGCCGGATGACACGCTGTTTCGTGCTGTCGAGCACGAAGAAATCACCGTACGGCTCCACCGGCACACCCGCCTGGCAACTGATGACCGGCGGCAAGCCCGCCTCTTGAAAGAACTGGATGATGCCGATCGCGATGAGGGCATGCGAACCCGCGCAGTTGGGCACGTAGGTGACCGATCCGCCGGCCGCGTCGGTGAACTCCGCCTGGAAGGTGAGATTCGAATACAGGCTCTCGGCGGGGAAAAGCGACGGAAGCACCGTCACGTCGAACACACCGACCAACAAGCCCTTGAGCGCCGGCCGCGCCTTCACCAGTTCCGCCGTCATCGCCGCGTACGACGCCACGACGCTGTCCACCGGCGTCACCCCCGGCGAACCGATCGAGGCTTCCGGCACCACGGTCCCGAGTTCGGCCGCCACGAGCACGTCGTTGTTACCGATCTCGATCGAGACGAAGGTCGGCGACGCATCGAGCGCGCGCTCGACCTGCGTCTTCCCGCCGAGGATGAACGTGGTGAGCGGGTTCGACGCGGGTGTGCTGACGGACGTCGGGTCGAGCGTGATGGCACCGGGGACCGCGACGTTGTTGAGCGCCGCCGTGACGCTCCCTGCTGTCCGCAGGTTGCACGTCGTCGGGGTCCCGTCATCGAGCCTGGCCTGGGTCTGGAAATTGACGATCGGCGGGGGACAGCCGGGAAATTGAAGCGATGGGATCGCGAATCGCGTGCCGGCCTGCTCCGCGATCACCGCCGCGTAGCTCTCGCGCTGGGTCGAATCCACGATGCCGCCGGACTGGTATCCAGCCGTGACGCTGTTGCCCATCGCGACGTAGCTCGCGAAGAGCGTGCCGTTGACAGGCGTTCGTGGCCGGACCGCCAGCTCGTCGTGTTCGCAGCCGGCCAGCACGCCCGCGAGCAGCGCTGGCACGGCAGCGCGCCGGAGTGCGTCGTGGATCGTTGGCATCGGTCGATCCCTCAAGCCCCGGGTGACGGACGTCATATCAAAGATGGAGTCGCAGGCTGGCTGTGAACACGTCGGCTGCGAGGGTATAGAAACCGGAGTTCAGCTCCGCGGCCGTCTCCGACGAATCGGTCCGCTCCGAGAGGCGTCCTCGGCGGCCAGCCGTGAAGACGTGGAGATAGGCGACGTCGAGCGTCAGCTTCCGCGCCACCGGGAAACCGAGGCCGCCCGACAGGTTGTAGCGGTTCATGTCGGGCAGGAGCGGCGTTACCGTCTCCTGTGGCGCGGGCGTCGAGATGTAGCTGAACCCAGCCCGCGCGGCGATACCATGCTCGGTCTCGCCGAAGATGTGCTCGGCGCTCCCGCGCAGCGACCACGAGCTGGTGTAGTCCTCGAGGAGCGTCCGGCTGAGCCCCGCCGTGGCCGCAGGCCCGCTGAAGATGACGGGCAGGTTCTGGAACGACTGGTAGCCGATGTACGCATAGTCCACGTCGAGCGTCGTCTGGGGCATGCCAGTGTACGCGATCCCCGCTTCAGCCTGCAGGGGGTGCACGATCCGCGTGCTCACGCCCTGCCGCCTCAATGTGCCGGTGTCACTGAACTCGGACGCCAACACGGCATCGACGGGGGTGCCGGCCGGCAATTGGAATGCGTTGTTGGCTGCGAGCACCAACCCGGTCGGGAGTTGTTGGAACCGGGCGGTTGCATTGTCGTAGTGGAATGCCAGCGCGGAGAGGAAACGGCCGCCGATCTGGAAATCGTGACCCGGCCGCAACAATGCGCCGGCGCTGAAGCCGTACGCGGTCGCCGACCCACTGAGTTTCGCGAGCCCGAACGCCGTTCCCTGCGCGACGCCGAACTGGCCGAACGTGGCGCCGAACGCACCGGGCACCGGTACGGCCGAGAGATCGAGCGCCTGGTCCAGCACGACGTCCGAGTGGCCGATCACCGGCCCACCGCCGATGGAGAACACACCGGGGATGATTTCGATCGCGAGGTTGGGTTGGACGTAGATCGTGCGCAGCGACGCGGTCTGAGCTTCGAACCGCCCGGGGAACGACGCCGGCCATTGAGACGTGAGGCCGTAGGGAACGTACGCGCCCACCCCAACCGACGCCCGGCGGGCGCCGAGCTGCATCCCGTAGTTCACGAAAGCGGAAGGGACGAACAGCGTCGGTACGTTCGCCGCCGTGTGGTGCAACGTCGTGTCGGCGGTGAAGCCCCCCATCACGCTAATGATGTCGCCGCCGGCATACACCGAGAGACCGGGCAGCGTCGCGGCCGCGCCTGGGTTCCAGTAAATCGTCGACGCGTCGCGACAGGGGGCGCCCGTGGTCGCGTACGCGCGCGCCACGGCGCAACTTCCTATATCGTTCAATCCGAAACCCTGTCCGCGCGCCACACGTGGCGCTGCGGCCAGCACGGCCGGAGCCGTAAACGCGACGATTCTCAGCGAACATCGAATGCGCATCTCGACTCCCCGTGTGCGGCGTACGGCAACAAGCGTAGCCCGAAGCCACACCACTGTAAATACCGTCGCCCGCCGGCCCGGCGTCCGTCCCGACGGTCCCGTATCCACTGGAGATCGCTGATGCGGGTCATTTCACTGCTCCCCGCTGCAACCGACATGGTGGCCGCCGCCGGAGGCGCGAGCTTCCTGGTCGGCGTCACCCACGAGTGCGACATCCCCCCTGGTGCTTCACCGCTGCCACGAGTCACGGCCACTGTCGTGGCTGACGACACGCCCGGAGCCGTGGACGAGCGGGTTCGCGCGCTGTCTCAGGAGGGATCTCCCCTGTTCACCCTCGACGCGGAGCGCATTCGCGCGCTGGCGTGCGATCTCGTCGTGACGCAGGCTCTGTGCGAGGTCTGTGCGGTCCGGGAGACGGATGTCCGCGCCCTTGCCGCAACGCTGTCCCCGCCGCCCGCCATCGTCACGCTCGCCGGAACGACGCTGGACGAGATCCTGGCCGATCTCGAGCGGGTCGCCTCCGCCATCGGGTCGCAGGCCGAGGGGGTCTCCACGACTGCGGCCTTGCGCCGGCGAATCCACGCCGTCCACGAACGGCTCAAGGATGCCGCCGCGCCGCGTCCGTCAGTGGCGGTCATCGAGTGGTGCGACCCGGTCTATGTCGCCGGACATTGGGTGCCCGACATGGTGCGCCGCGCCGGCGGACGTGACGTCGCCGCTGCCGCCGGGCAGCATTCGGTGGTCACGACCGCGAGCGCCATTGCCGCGGCGGATCCCGAGGTGATTCTGGTTGCGCCCTGCGGTTATGACGTGCGCCGCGCGGCGGCGGCGGCCAGGGCGCTCCTGGCGCAGGACGGGTGGCACTGGGCCAGGGACCGGGTTGTGTGGGCACTGGATGCCAATCACCTCACCAGCCGCCCGGGCCCGCGTCTCGTTGAGGGCGTCGAAACGATCGCGGCGATTCTGCATCCCGCCCTGTTCGCGCCGCCGCCGGAGGAATCGGCCGTGCGGTGCACCGGATCGCCATCCCCCTCTCAGGCGCGAGGGAGTCGCTGACCTGGAAGGTCTGGCCGCGGCGAGGCACACGCCGAACGCCGGCTAGCCCGCGGTCGTTCGTGCGCTCATCGTGATCACCTACCCGGCGGTCATCCACATTCGCACCGCGAGCGCGACGAGCAGCACTGCGAAGGCGCGACGCAGCGAGCCCGGCGCCACGCCTTGCGCAAACGCTGCCCCGAAAAACACGCCGCCCGCGAGCCCGAGAGCGAGCAGCGCGGCCGCCCGGATGTCCAGGTGCGAGTTCCTGTAGTAGGTCCAGGCGCCGAGGGCCCCGACCGGTAACAGGAGCGCGCCCAGCGACGTGCCGGTCGCGGTCAGCGTCGGCATGCGTGCCAGCAGAATGAGCGCGGGGACGATGACGACACCGCCGCCGATGCCGAATAGGCCGGAGAGTACCCCGGCCACCAGCCCGATAGCCAAATAGAGAAGGGTCATGCGACCAACATACGGCCGCGATTGCTCCTTGGCGATTGGAACGCGGCGCGGCCTCGCCTGCGCCTTTGGCGGTCGACCCTCTGGACCCTGTGTCCTGCTCACGCTACGATTCCTCGCCCATGCTGAGCCCTGACGCGGTCGCGTTCCTCAAATCCCTGCTCGATACGCCCGGTCCCTCCGGCTTCGAAGGGCCCCCCGCACGGATCTGGCGCGACCGCGCCAGGCAATTCGCCGAGGTCCGCGGCGACGTGGCCGGCAATAGCATCGCCACGGTCAATGCCGAGGGCGCCCCCACCGTCATGCTCGCCGGCCACATCGACGAGATCGGTCTCATCGTCACCTACATCGACGACGATGGCTATCTGTACGTGAGCAGCATCGGCGGATGGGACGTCCAGGTCCTCGTTGGACAGCGCGTCCGCCTCCGCGGCCGCGGCGGTGACGTGGCCGGGGTCGTCGGCAAGAAGGCGATCCATCTGATCAAGCAGGAGGACCGCGATCGCGCCTCCAAGATCACCGACCTGTGGATCGACATCGGCGCCCGCACGCGCGACGAGGCCGAAGCCCGCGTCAGCGTGGGAGACTCGGCCGTCATCGATGGCCGGTCCATCGATCTCCCGAATGACCGCCTCGCCTCCCGGGCGATCGACAACCGGATCGGCGCCTTCGTGGTGCTCGAGGCGCTGCAGCGCTACGCCCGGCAGCCGGGTGCCGCGCGCGTTGCGGCCGTCGCCACAACGCAGGAGGAGATCGCGTACCACGGAGGCGGAGCCTTGGTCAGCGCGTTCGGCGTCCAGCCGCGGGCCGCGATCGTCGTGGATGTGACGTTCGCCACGGACCACCCCGGCGTCGAGAAGAAGGAGCTCGGGGAGCACAAGCTCGGCGGCGGCCCCGTGCTCGCACGCGGGTCGATCATCTCCCCCGTCCTTCTGGAGATCCTCCGCGAGTCGGCAAAGCGCGCCGGCATCGCGTACACCATGCATGCCGTCGGCCGCGATACCAGTACGGACGCCGATGCGATCCACATCGCGCGCGAGGGTATCCCCACCGCACTCGTGTCGATCCCCAACCGCTACATGCACTCGCCCAACGAGATGGTCAGCCTCGACGACGTCGATCGCAGCGCCGAGCTGCTCGCGGAGACGTGCCGCGCCATCACGGCGGCAACTGACTTCACGGCCCGCGACTAGCGCGGGGACCGCTGCCGGACCTCGCTCTCGCGTTTGGTCTGCACGCGATACAGGAGCACGGCGCCTCCCCCTTGCGAACCGCCCGCGGCGGGTGTACTTGACTGCGGAGCAATTGACGTCGGCGGGTGCAATGCCCCATGCGGCATCGACGCTGCGCGGGGGCGCCGGCGTCCTGAATCCAGACGACCCTTCCCGCATGGACCTCCACCGTCGCCTCAGCACTCCCACGACCGCTGGCACCGCGATGGCCGGCCGCCCGTGAGTCCGGACACTCCACCGGCATTGGGCGAGCCGACCGCAATCGGCCAGCCGGCAGCGGCAGATGCACGAAAAGAATTGACCGTCCGTGGCGTGATTCTGGGAGTGTTGATCACGCTGGTTTTCACAGCGGCGAACGTCTTCTTCGGGCTCAAAGCGGGACTGACATTTGCGACCTCGATCCCCGCGGCCGTCATCTCCATGGCGGTGCTGCGGGGGTTCAAGGACGTCACGATCCAGGAAAACAACATCGTTCAGACAGTCGCGTCGGCTGCCGGAACGCTGTCGGCGATCATCTTCGTCTTGCCCGGCTTGGTGATCATCGGCTGGTGGACCGGGTTCCCGTACTGGGCGTCGGCGTCGATTTGCGCTCTAGGCGGCGTCCTGGGCGTGATGTATTCGATCCCGCTGAGACGCGCGCTCGTGACCGAATCGGACTTGCCGTATCCGGAAGGCGTGGCGTGCGCCGAAGTGCTGAAGGTTGGGGCTGGCGGCACCGTTGAGGCAGGCGGCGTAGACGAAACCCGCGCTGGCCTGCTGGCGGTGGTTGGCGGTTCGATCGTGTCCGGCGTGTTCGCGATCGTCGTGGCCACCAGAGTATTCGCCAGCGACCTCGTGCGATATTTCCGTGTTGGCGAGCGGGGCGGCGTGAGCGGATTTGATCTCTTCTTCTCTGTCGCGCTCTTCGGCGTTGGACACCTCGTGGGGCTGTGGGTGGGGGTCGCGATCGGCCTCGGGGCCGCCATCGCCTGGGTGTGGGGCGTTCCCCACTACTCGGTGCTGAACGGTGGCCACGCCGCCGCTCAGCTGGCACAAACGACCTGGAGCCACCAGGTGCGCTTCGTCGGTGCGGGGACGATCCTCGTCGCGGCGATCTGGACACTCGTGACGCTGGTGAAGCCCGTGTACGGCGGGTTGCGGTCCGCACTGGCCGCATCGCGCGCGCGACGCGCCGGCCAACAGACGCTGCTGCCTCGAACAGAGCGCGACATTCCAATCGGAATCGTGGCCATCGTGACGCTCGTCTGCCTGGCGCCCATCGCGATCCTGCTCGCGAATTTCGATTCCGCCGGCGCGCTCAATTCCAAGATGACCGTGCTCGTGATTGGCGGAGTCGTGTACATCGCGCTCATGAGCTTCTTTGTCGCGTCAGTCTGCGGCTACATGGCTGGGCTCATCGGCGCGTCCAACAGCCCGCTGTCCGGCATCGGAATCCTGGCGGTGATCGGAGCGGCACTGCTCATGGTGGCAGGTGTGCGTCCGTATTTGCCAGCCTCCGCGCAACCTGCCCTCGTCGCCTACGCCCTGTTCGTGACCGCGGTTGTCTTTGCCGTCGCTACGATCGCGAACAACAATCTGCAGGATCTCAAGACCGGGCAGCTCGTGGACGCGACACCGTGGAAGCAGCAGGTCGCACTGGTGATCGGTGTCGCCGCGGGGGCGGTGATCATCCCCCCGATCCTCGACCTGTTGAATCACGCGTACGGGTTTGCGGGGGCGCCCGGACCGCCCCGAGCCAATCCCTTGCCGGCGCCGCAAGCTGGCCTCATCTCCGCTCTCGCGCAGGGTGTTTTGCAGAACAACATCGATTGGAGCTTGATCGGTGTCGGTGTCGCGATCGGCATAGGCATGATCGTCATCAACGAGTCGCTGCGCCGAACGACGAGCGGCCGCGTCCATCTCGCTCCGCTCGCGGTTGGCTTGGGGATTTACCTGCCGACGCAAAGCACGCTGATGGTGGTCCTGGGTGCTCTGGCCGGGTGGTACTTCGATCGGCGTGCCGAACACCACGCCAACCCGGCAGCCGTCAAACAGCTCGGTATCCTGCTTGCCTCCGGCCTGATCGTCGGCGAAGGGCTGGTGGGAGTGCTAATCGCCGCGTTGGTCGCGTTCTCCGGGAAGAACTTCCCACTGTCACTCGTCGGCGACCACTTTGCCGACACTGGAGCGGTCGCGTTGTCCTGTATCGCATTTACCGCGACGATGCTCCTCATGTACCGCTGGGTCGCACGTCTGCACCGCTAGCACGCCAGGCCTTTCGGCCCAACTTCAACCGCGCCTTCTCCGGGATCCGCCGCGTCTCTCAGGCGAGCGTGGTCGGTTCGGGCCGGTCCGTGTGCGCGAGCGCGCGCGCCGCTGCCTCGCGGACGTCTTTGTCCTTGTCCGCGGAGAGATCCTTGAGGACGGCGAGCGCCGCTGGGGTGCGCGCTTCGCCCAATGCTTGCACCGCGGCCACCCGGAGCGCCGCCGGCTTTCGCTTGAACAGATTCCCGGCCGGCTCGGCGGCTTTGATCAGCCGCTGAACCGCCTCGGGCGTACCGACGCGGCCCAGCGCGCCAAGTATCGCGATCTGGACTTCCTGTTCGGTTTCGCCGTCCAGCGCTTTGACGAGTGTCGTCGACGATGGCGCGCCTTTCCTGTTCGCCAGGCCCGCGGCCGCCAGCGCGCGCACGTGCACGGATGAGTCCTTGAGCGCGCGCCGCAACGCCACGACGGAGTGCCGCGTGCCGAGTTTGCCAAGCGCATGCGCCGCCGCGCGGCGCACGCGGTCGTCGTCGTGCTTCAGCAGCTCGCTCAACTTCTCGTCGGCATCGGCCGCGCCCAGCTCCCCTAGCAGGTCGGCGGCGTTGCGCGCGACGTACCAGCGCGGATCGCCCAGCATGTGGACGAGCATCGGCTTGCCGGTCTTGAGCTGGACCAGGGCGTCGAAGAACACGCGCCGCTCCGAAAGCGACTGGGCCGCGGTGAGTTGCTCGATCAACGCCTCCGCTCCGGCATCGCCCGTTCGCATGAGCACGAGGACATAGTCGTCCGTCCGCTCCTTGCGCCGGGGTAACACCGACGCGACGGCCCGAAGAATCGTGGGCTTGGACAGCCGGCGGATGGCCGCGCCATACGCGAGTTTCATGTCGGGATCCGCCTGCGACGCCTCACCGGTGACGAGACTCGACATGAGACCGGCAACCATGACCACCTTGTTGCTCCGCGCCTGCGTCTCCACGACGCCGGCGATCTGATCGAGTGCACGGGTCGCCATGGCGACCGAGGTCGCCGCCTTGAGGGCATCGATCAGATCGTCGGAGCTGTCCTGCGCCCGGTCGACCGTCGTGAACGCGCGCACGATGATCGGATCGGCCTCGGCGGCCTCGCGCTTGAACGTGACCCGCACCGACCGGGGGGCGAGTTCGCGGAGCTTCGAACGGATCTGCCGCCCTTCATCGCCGCTGACGGGAACGGATGCGATCACCCGCGCGGTGCCGAGGATGTCCGCCGGGATGGCGCCGACGTCCGCCGCCATCTGCGCGACATCGTGCCCAACGAATTGGCTTCGTAACTCCTGCACCCCGGTCAGCGCCGGCGGCAGCGGCGCACCATTGACGGTCAGTTGGCCATCCTGAACCGCCAGCGTCACGCCTCCCTGCTTGGACACGGTGACGAGCGCGCGGAGCGCAGCCTTCTGCTCATCCACCGATTCCGGCTGGTGGATCAGCAACCACACCAGCCGGGAAAAGTGGCGTGCGAAGGTGATCGCGTGGTCTACAGACAGGTCGTCAGCCTTCGGCACAGTCCTCGCCGCCGATCGGTAGAGTGTTGCACGGTGCCAAGTTAGGGTTCATGGCCCCGGTCCGCCAGCACCGCGGCCTCGCGCTCCGCGACCCGGTCGCACAAGCGCCAGCAGGGGCGTCCGCCGGCTTGGCGGCCATGCCCCACCCTCCGACGACCCAAGGCTCGGGTGGGCCACGGCGCGCTACTCCGTCCCCGTCATTGCCCCGGCAGGTCCCTTGTACACCTTGCCGCCCTTCATCACGAACACCACGTGCTCGGTCACGGTGATGTCCTGCAACGGATCGCCGGGTACCGCGACGATGTCGGCGAGCTTGCCGGCGGCGAGCGTGCCGACGCGGTCCTGCCAGCCGAGCAGCTTTGCGGCACTGGAGGTGCCCGCGACAAGTGACTGCGCCGGTGTCATGCCCCCCCAATCCACCATGAGCCGGAACTCGCGCGCGTTCACGCCATGCGCACCGACGCCGGCATCCGTACCGAGTGCGATTGGAACGTTGTACTTGACCGCGAGCTTCACGGCGGTGCGCATCGCCTGTGCCGCGGCCAGCGCCTTCTGCGCGCGGAGACCCTTGAGCCGTCCGGTCTTGGCGAAGTTTTCGACGACCTCGCCGGCGGACAACGTCGGGACGAGATACGTCCCCCGCTGCGCCATCATCCGCGCCGCCTCATCGTCGAGGAACGATCCGTGCTCGATCGACGCGACGCCGGCCAGGATCGCAAACTTGATGCCTTCGAGCCCGTGGGCATGCGCCGCGACCTTGCGGCCCAGCTTCCTCGCCTCGTCCACCGCCGCCTTCATCTCCTCGAGCGTGTACTGCGTCGCACCGACTGCATCGCCCTCGGAGATCACGCCACCGGTCGCGCAGATCTTGATGACGTCGGCGCCGTACTTCACCTGATACCGGACGGCCTTGCGGATCTCGTCGGGACCATCGGCAATGCCCGATCGATAGTCGCCATCCTCGAGACCCGGCCGCCACCCGTTGGCATCGCAGTGCCCGCCCGTGATGCCGATCAGATGACCGGCGTTCTCCATGCGCGGCCCGGGAACGACGCCGGCGTTCACCGCCTGGCGGAGGGCCATGTCGTCGAAGTTCGGCGCCCCGACGTTCCGGATCGTCGTGAATCCCCCCATCAGCGTGCGACGGGCGTTCTCGACGCCGACGATCGCGCCGTAACTCGGATAGTCCCGCACCACCGCCACGTCGGATCCCGGGTCGGCCAGATCGCGCCCGATGATGTGCGTGTGCGCGTCGATGAAGCCGGGCAGCAGAGTGGCTTGTCCGAGGTCCACGACCCGCGCGCCGGCTGGCACGGTGACCGACGAAGCGGGGCCCGCCGCCGTGATCTTGTCGTCCGTCACGACGACGACGGCGTTGGTGATCGGTGCGGCGCCGGTGCCATCGAACATCCGCGCGGCACGCAGCACGACCACGACCGGCGTCTGAGCCGCCGCCTGAGCCGCGGCGTCCGCCGCCGATTGTGCGCCGGCCGGCGCGCTGGCGATGACGGTGAGGCAGGCGGCCGCCCGGACGGCGAGACGGACCGTGTGCCCGCGCACGGAGGAGCGACGCACGGGAGCGAGAAGCACGGGAGAGAGAAGCACGCTTGAGCGATGCATGCGAGGCGGGGCTGAGGAGGGCGAGGACGGACGCGGAGGGCCGGGTCACACGTGCGACGGCGGAGGTTCTCGCCGGCCGCTGCAATTCTACGCCGCGGATGCAGGCCAGCGAAAGACGCGTTCCGGTGCGCTTCCATCCCGCGGCCAAACCATTCCGCCGCCGGCGACATCCAACCAGGTACAAGCCCGCGCCCGGCGCGCCGACGACCCCTCTGCCCTTCTGGAGCCAGTTTGCCCGACCGTTCGCGCTGCCAGTCTCCGTGCGCGGCCCTGGTGCCGGTCGCCGTGCGCGGGTTGGCCCGGTGCCGGTTGGCCATGTGCAAGCTGGCCTCGTGGGCTGTCGTTCTGTGCGGGGCCGCGGTGGTGTGTGCTTCGCCGGCCGCGGGCGCGCAGGAGGCCCCGGCGCAAGCGGTAGCCGCGCACCAGGCGCCATCGATTCATCCGCACCCGCCGCCGGTCGCCCAGGCCGCGCGCCGGGTCGGTCCGATCGTCATCGACGGGCGTCTTGACGATCCCGCGTGGGCGGCCGCCACTCCGATCACCACGTTCACCCAGGTGCAGCCAGCCGATGGCGCGAGCGCGACGCAGCGCACGGAGGTGCGATTCCTCTATGATGCGAACGCGATCTACATCGGCGCGCGGATGTACGACTCGGTCGGACGGCGCGGGGTGCGAGGCCGGCTGATCCGCCGCGATCAGCAGCTCGATCTCGACAACGGACCGCCGGCGCAGCTCACGTCCGACAAGCTGACGATCATACTCGACCCGTATCACGATCACCTGACCCGCGCGGTCTTCGAGGTCAATCCGTCGGGCGTCAAAGGCGATGCGCTTGGCGCCGGCGGCAGCAACCTCGACGCGTCGTGGGATCCGGTATGGGATGAGGCGAGCAATGTCGACTCGCTCGGCTGGACAGCCGAGATTCGCATTCCGCTGAGCCAGCTCCGCTTCGCGGCCCGCGATACCGTCCAGACGTGGGGATTGCAGGTCATCCGCACCGTCGACCGCCTGAACGAACGCGACTGGTGGGCCTATTCACACCGCAATGAGAACAATGGCCCGGCCACGTACGGCCACCTCACCGGCCTCGCCCTCGGACATCCGCCGCGCCAGTTCGAGGTCCTCCCGTACGTGTCGAACAGCACCGAGGGCTACGCCGCAAACGCCGGCAACCCACTGGTGCCCATCTATAAGGACCGTCCCGAAGCGGGCGGCGACGTCAAATACCTGCTGACGTCCAACGTCACGCTCGACGCTACGATCAACCCCGACTTCGGGCAGGTGGACCTCGATCCCGCCGTCATCAACCTCACGGCGTTCGAGACGTACTTTCCGGAGAAGCGGCCGTTCTTCATCTCGGGCTCGGGGGCGTTCGACTTCGGCGGATTCAATTGCTTCTTCTGCAGCAACGTCTCGCCGATGCAGTTGTTCTACTCCCGCCGCATCGGCCGCTCCCCGCAACTGGCGGACTACTACTCGAGCTTCGCCGCGTACACCGACATTCCCAACAACACGACGATCCTCGGCGCCGCAAAACTCACCGGACGGACCGGGACCGGCTACACGATCGGCGTGCTCGACGCCGTCACCAATCAGGAGAACGGGTCGTACGTCGTGGCCCCCGACAGCGCGCGGCACACGGTGCCCATGGAGCCCCTCAGCAATTACATGGTCGCCCGCGTCAAGAAGGATCTGGGGGACGGCGCCACGGAGATCGGTGGCATCGTGACGTCGACGGTGCGCGATCTCGATTCGCCGATCCTCGCCGACAGCCTGCACCGGAACGCCGAAGCGGCGGGCGGAGACTTCATCACCACCTGGGACCACCGGCGTTATTCGCTCATGGGCAGCGCCGCCCTGTCGGATGTGGCGGGTACCCCGCAATCGATCCTGCTGACCGAGGAGTCGAGCGCGCATTACTTCCAGCGCCCGGATCGCGGGCGCGCAGGCGGAGGCCTGTTCGCCAACGGCCTCGATTCGGCGGCGACATCGCTCCGGGGGTACGGCGGCTACCTGCGCCTGGCCAAGGACAACGGCGACTGGCTGTGGGAGACATCGGCCAATATCCGAAGCCCAGGATTCGAGGTCAACGATCTGTCGTTCATGGGCCGCTCGGACTACATCTGGAACAATGCGAACATCGTCCGCCAATGGACGGTCCCGGGCGCGTGGTACCGGAGCCTGTTCGCCGATATCGGCGGCCAGACCCAGCACAACTTCAGCGGCGATCGCACCGATCTTCAGGGCCAGGTGTCCCTCTTCGGCCAGCTCCTCAATTTCTGGCAGTTCAACCTCTTTTACATCTATCACCCGACCATCATGGACGACGACCTGACACGAGGCGGCCCGGTCGTCAAGCGCAACGGGTACCAGGATGCCTTTGCCGGAGTATCGACGGACCCGCGGCGGGCGCTCGTCCTGCAGGCGAATACCGAAGCCGCGGTGGGCCTCAACGAGCCAAGCCAGCAGATCACGACGCAGGTCGTCGTGCTCGTGAAGCCGGTATCGAACGTCTCGTTCAGCCTCGGCCCGACACTCGTGCTCCTCCGGCACGGCGTGCAGTACGACAGCGCGATCACCGGCCAGGACGTGCCCCTTTTCTTCGGGACCCGGTACGTGTTCTCGAGCATCGACCAGAACACGCTGTCGATGGATACGCGGTTGAACATCGCGTTCACACCAACGCTCACACTCGACCTCTACGCGCAACCGCTCCTCGCGAGCGGACACTACTACGAGTTCGAGCAGTTCGACCATCCGCGGCAGTTGCACAAGAGCATCTTCGGGCGCGATGTGGGCAGCATCAAGGCGCTCGCCAATGGCAGCGGGTACTGCATCGATCCCGCCGGCGCGACCGCGAGCGCGACCGCCTGCCCCACGAGCCCCAGCCAGGATTTCGTCATCCCCAACCCGGATTTCAACACCCGCTCCCTTCGCGGCAACGCGGTGCTGCGGTGGGAGTACCGCCCGGGGGCGACCGTGTATTTCGTGTGGCAGCAGATGCGATTCGACGACACTGCGTTCGGCAATTTTCAGTTCTCGCGCGATCAATCGCTTCTGCTTCGCGCCCCGGCCGACAACGTTTTCCTCGTCAAGGTGAACTACTGGCTGCCGCTGTGAGCGAGTTGTAAGCCCGTCGTCATGCGTGTGCGAGCGCGATCAACACGCCGTGTGGTGCCACCGCCTGATTAGATTGCGGCGCGGCCCTTTTTCTCCTTTCTCCTTTCTCCCTTCTCCTTTCTCCTTTCTGATTTTTGCCTCTCCCCATCCCGGCTCCGCGTGACTCGGGGTACACCACGACGACGGTGGTGCCGCTCTACTGGGCGGCGTACGGAACACCGGGCGCCCCGCGGGCGCTGGTGCTCCACGGGGGACCCGGCGCCGATCACCGCTACCTGCTGCCCCAGATGCTGCGGCTCGCGGAGCACCGCGATCTGCTCTTCTACGATCAGCGCGGCGGAGGCCAGTCGCGAGGCGATGCACGCGAGCCGGTCACCTGGCACGAGCATGTCGATGACCTCGGGCAGGTGATCCGCGAGTTCGCGCTGCCGGCGCCAGCCGTCGTCGGATATTCGTGGGGCGGATTGCTCGCGATGCTGTACGCGGCCGCCACGACGAACGGCACCGGGCCCATCCCGCTGGGCAAGCTGGCGCTGATCGATCCGGCTTCGGTCACGTACGGGTACCGGACGCAGTTCGAAGCGGAGTTCGCGCGCCGCAGCGACAGCTGGTACGTCCGCCGCGAGCGCGCCGCCCTCCTCGCATCGGGGCTCCGAGAGCACGATCCCGACGCCTACCGCCAGCGTGCGTTCGAGCTGAGTGTCGCCGGATATTTTGCCGACCCCGCGAACGCGCGGGACCTCACACCCTTCCGGGTCGTGTCGCGGGTCCAGCACTCGGTCTGGGCAAGTCTCGGCGACTATGACTTGCTGCCGTCGCTCGCGACGGTTCGTGCGCGCCTCCGGCTCCCCGCTCTCATCGTCCACGGCCGCGAGGATCCGATCCCGCTGGCGTCGTCTGCTGACGCCGCGGCCGCCCTCGGCGCACAGTTGGTCACCATCGACCACTGCGGACACGTTCCCTACGTGGAGCGGCCGGACCCGCTGTTCGCGGCGCTCGAGCCATTCCTGGCAGCCGGCTAGTGGCCGCCTCCCGCTCCGCCGCGAAGAAGAAGCCGGCACGCCGCGCCCGGAAACGGGCCAAGGTGTTTCGCGGCGCCGCGCTCGTGGAGCAGGCGCGCGAGGTCGTAAAGCGGCTCCGCCTCGAATACCCGGACGCGCACACCGAGCTCGATTTCCGCGGCCCGTACCAGTTGCTGGTGGCCACGATCCTGAGTGCCCAGACCACCGACGTGCGCGTCAATCTCGTGACGCCGGCACTGTTCGAGCGCTTTCCCACGATCGAGACGCTGGCCGCCGCCGATCCCGCTGTACTGGAGACCATCATACGCAGTACGGGATTCTTTCGAGCCAAGGCGAAAAGCCTGATCGGAATGGCGACCGCCGTCATGACGCGGTTCGGCGGAGTCATCCCCGCGACCATGGACGAGCTGGTCACCCTGCCCGGCGTCGGGCGGAAGACCGCGAACGTCGTCCTGGGCAATGCGTTCCACCGCGACGAGGGCATCGTGGTCGATACCCACGTCACCCGGCTCAGCGAACGCCTCGGGCTCACCGGCGAAACGGATCCGGTGAAGATCGAGCAGGCGTTGATGCGCATCGTGCCGCGCGACGATTGGACGATGGTGTCGCATCTCCTGATCTTTCACGGACGCCGCGTCTGCACCGCGCGCGCCCCGGCACACGATCGCTGCGTGCTCGCGACAATCTGCCCGTCCGCGACGCTTGTCTGATCTCGCGTCCGCGGAGCAGGCCCTGGCCCCGGGGAACACGAGCGCCCGGGCCGGGAGTGAAGCAGCCACCGGGAACGGCCGGGTGAGCAACAGCGCGACCGCCGGGAGGGTGCCGCGCGCCGCATCGGAACCGCTCGCCTACGCGGAGTATCGCGACGAGCGGCACTTCACCGCGTTGGATGGACTGCGCGCGGTCAGCGTCCTGCTGGTGGTGCTGGCCCACGCGCGCGGCCGGGAGGATTGGCTCTGGATCCGCGGTGCGAACGGGGTCACGGTCTTCTTCGTGTTGAGCGGCTATCTGATCACGACGCTCGCCCTGCGCGAGGAAGCGGTGCGCGGGCGGATCGATCTCGGCGCGTTCTACCTGCGCCGCACGTTCCGCATCCTGCCCATGTACTACCTGACGCTCGCGATCTATTGCGTGCTCGTACTGGTCGTCCACGCCGATCCGGTCCGTCACGACAAGTTCGTGCACGCGCTACCGTACTATCTCACGTATCTGCAGGAGTGGCCGCACCTCGTGCTCAAGAACGTGCCGTTCGAGTTGTCGTGGTCACTCGGCATCGAGGAGAAGTTCTACCTCGTGTGGCCGGTGCTCGGTTTCATCCTGCTGCGGAAACATTTCGGGCTCCGCCTGGTCACAGCGGTCACCCTCGCGGCGGCCTGCACCGCCGCGGCGTGTTTCACGTCGTGGGGCAAGTTCGTGCTGTTCTACGCGCACATCCTGATCGGGTGCGGGCTGGCCGTGCTGCTCGACAACCCGGCAGCGTTCGCGCGGCTGCGCGGCCTTGCGCGCCCAGTACCCGCCATGATGATCACAGGGCTGGCCATCGCGGCACACTTCAGCACAGATGCGGCCCGGCCCTGGACCCACGTCCTGTTCGCCGCGGTGGTCGCGCTCGTGCTCATCGGCCTCGTCGCCGGCTCCTCGCCGGTCACCCGCGCTCTCGCGTGGCCGCCCCTCGTCTGGCTCGGCGGGATCTCCTACGGCGTGTACCTGTTCAACCAGTTGGGCCTGCATGCGGCCATGCGCGTCGTTCCGGTCCGTTGGGGACTCGCCGGTGATGCGCTCGCCATGGCGCTCGGACTGGCCATCACGCTTGCCGTGTGCCAGGTGCTGCACCGGTACCTCGAAATCCCGCTCATGCGGTACGGGCGAGCGCTTGCCAAGCAGCGGAAATCCGTGCAGGGTTGCGCCCCGGCCACCGCTGGCTAACGTTCGTCCTGCCATGTCCAAAACCGCAACGTTCGAGACCAATCGCGGCACCATTGTCGCGGAGTTGTACGAGAAAGACGCCCCCAAGACCGTCGAAAACTTCGAGAAGCTGGCCAATGCCGGCTTCTACGACGGGGTGAAGTTCCACCGCGTGATTCCCGACTTTGTCGTGCAGGGGGGAGACCCGCTTTCGCGGGATCTGCCGGCCGGGGACCGCCGCATCGGCAGTGGCGGTCCGGGATACCACATCAAGTGCGAGACCAAAGGCAACCCGCGAACCCACGAGGTGGGCGCGCTGTCGATGGCGCACGCCGGGACCGACACCGGTGGCAGCCAGTTCTTCATGGTGCTGAGCGAAGCCAACACGCGCCACCTCAACGGCAAACACACCGTCTTCGGCAAGATCACCCGCGGGCTCGACGTCATGAAGTCGATCACCCAGAACGATTCAATGACATCGGTGAGGGTCGCGTGACAGAAGAATATCCGCCGCAAGGCCCCGACACGTCGCCGGCATTCGTCGGCCTCGTCCTCGCAGTGATCGCGCTCTTCGTAATTCTCTTCTCGATCGTGATGCTCACGAACCACCACTACGAGCAGAAGGAAGCCGCCGCGACGACGCAGCACGCCCCCTAGCTCGAGCGTGTTCCTGCGAGGCCTCGCGCAGCGCGAACGGCCATAGTCTCTGGTAAGGGCCGGTCATGACCGGCCCAGGAAGACGTGCCCGGCTGAGCGGTTAGCCGCGCCTTTACGCACGCAAGCCGTCAGCTTGTATAATGACTGACTGGTCAGTAAGTTAATTTTCATGACCGGGACGGACGAGCACGAGCCCAAATGGCGCCGCCTGCCGGAGGAGCGGCCGCAGCAGATCCTGGACGCGGCGATCGAGGTGTTCGGCGATCATGGGCTCGCGGACGCTCGCCTGGAGGACATCGCCAAGCGCGCGGGGGTCTCGAAGGGCACGATCTACCTCTACTTCCCCAACAAGGAAGCGCTGTTCAAGGAGATGATCCGGCAGACCGTCATCGATCAGTTGGAGCAGACCGAGCGCGACCTCGTCAACGATCGCGGCTCCGCGACCGACCAGGTCAGGCTTTTCATGCGATGGTGGTGGGCCCTCATGCGGCGTCCCGACTACCAGCGAATCCATCGCCTCGTAGTCGGAGAGCTGCAGCGCTTCCCCGAGCTTGTCGAGTTCTTCTGGGATGAGGTGATCGTCCGCCGTCAGTTGCTGCTGGACCGCCTCATCCAGCGCGGCGTCGATTCGGGCGAGTTTCGCCCCGTCGATCCGACGACGGCAGGACGCATCGTCACGTCGATGTTCTCCGCGCACTCGTTGTGGGCGTGCACGCGCTTTTACGAAAAGCAGGAACTGACTGACGAGATCGTGTTCGACCAGGTGATGGACTATTTCTTTCATAGTCTCTCGCCCGCGGCGGTTCTGGCCGTCGCCGCCCCTGGCAGATCGTGAACGAGTCAACGCCACCGAACGTGCAAACACGACCAATAACCGTGCACCGTTGCCGCGGGGCGCTGCGCCGGCCTATCGCGCGCCCGTTGAGGCCCGCGGGCCGCGAGCCCAACCAGCAGAGGGCATACGCGAGCGCCGCGTGGCTCGTACTGACGGCGCTCATGGCAGCCGCGCCGCTGAGCGCCCAGCAGGCGAGCCAGCAGGATACAACGACTCACATCCTCAGCCTGGGCGGCGCCGCCCGTCTGGCGGCTCGGCAGAGTGCCACCGTACTGGCGGCCCGGGCTGAAGCCGACGAGGCCAGCGCACGCGTCCACGAGAGTTTCAGCTCGTTCCTCCCGAACGTCTACGGCGGCGCCTCCGAACGAGAGTTCACCGAGAATAGCGCGTCGCTGTTGCGGTTCCCGCCCAGCCCGGGGGCGACGGCGTTCAGCAGCCTTCTCCCTCCTGGCGGCATCGTCTTTCCACCAATCAAGTCGGTCGACTTTCGCGGCTACGCGTCCGACACGCTGTTCAGCTTCGGAGCGATCCAGCGGTACCGCCAGTCGCGCGTCACGGAACGTGCGGCCAATGCCACTGCCGACAATGCCGCCGAACAGGCGGCGGGCACCGCCGCATCCGCGTATCTCACGGCCCAGCACGCGGAAGCCCTCGTGGCAGCCCGCTTGGCCGATTCGGCGCTGGCCGCGGATCTCCTCGAGATCGCCCGCCAGCAGTTGGCCGCCGGCGTGAGCATCGCGCTCGATGTCACTCGCGCCGCCGCCCGCAGTACCGCGAGCCGCGCACAACTGATCGCCGCCCGTTCGGATCGTGACCGGTCGCGCCTCGACCTCTATCGCGCGCTTGGCCTGCCACTCGACACCCGGATGATCCTGACCGATTCGCTGTCCCGGCTGCCGGTCACCGACTCGTTGCCTCCGGAGTCGCAGGAGATCGATCACGCGCTGAGACATCGGCCCGATCTGCACGCGATCGACGAGCAGCTCACCGCCGCCGAGCAGGCGATCAGCGCCGTGCGGGCCGAACGGCTGCCCGCACTCGCCGTGTTCGGGGACAAGGGCGTCAATGGCGGGAATTGGAACCGGCTGCTTCCTACTTACACGTGGGGGATCGGACTCACCGTCCCGGTCTTCGATGGCGCGCACCGCGAAGCCCGGATCGAGGAGGAGCAGGCGGCCACGCAGGAGATCCTCGTGCGGCGGCGCGACCTCCGCCAGGTGGCCGCCATCGAGGTCCGGGGCGCGTTCCTGCAATTGGCATCTGCCCGCGAACAACTCAGTGCGGCCACCGAACAGCTCCAGTTGACGCAACAGGAACTCTCGGAGGCGCGCGAGCGCTTCCGGGCCGGCGTTGCCGGCGACGCTGACGTCATCACGGCATCACTCGACCTCAACGGCGCCCGGACGCTGCAGGTGGACGCGCTGGCCAACTTCCAGGCCGCCCGCGTCGCCCTCGCGCTCGCGACGGGCTCCGTCACGGACCTGCCATGAACCGCGCCCCGGGCACCGATTCGCACGCCAGATGCTTCATCTCACTACACTCAACGCTGTAGACGACTATGGCCACCACCGTACGCCCCGAGCAGCAAGCCACACCCAGTCCCTCCGCGCCGCCGCAACAGCAGGCGGCACCCGCGGGGGCGCAGGGCGCAGCCTCTCCGCCGCCGGCGGGCAAGCCGCGTAACAAGCTGGTGATCGCGGGGGTCGCCGTGGCCGTGGTCATCGCGCTCATCTGGGGAATCAGGACCTGGACCTACAGCCGCGCCCATGAATCCACCGACGACGCACAGGTCGATGGCCATCTTGTTCCGGTCCTCGCCAAGGTGGGTGGGTACGTAACGCGCGTGAATGGTGATGAGAACACGCACGTCAATGAGGGCGATACGGTCGTCGTCATCGACGATTCGGACTACAAGGCGCTTCTCGCCCAGGCCGTCGCGAACCTCGCGGCGGCCCAGGCGGGCGTCGGGGCCCGCGGCTACACGGGCCAGGCTGCCGCCCAGGTACAGACGGCTCAGGGCGAGGGGGCAGCGGCCGACGCGCAGATCGTGGCCGCACAGGCGAACTACGACAAGGCTGTGGCTGATCTCCAGCGCACGCGGCAGCTCGCCGACCAGCAGATCGTGTCGCGCCAGCAGCTCGACGCCGCGCAGGCCACTGCCGACGCCGATCGGGCCACGCTGCTCGCATCGCAGAAGCAGGCGGCGGCCGCTGGCGCCACGGTCACGAATGCCCAGGCCGGCGTCCGTTTCGCGCAAGCCCGCCTCGCGAGCGCGCAGGCCCAGGAGCAGGAGGCGGCGCTCAACGAGTCCTACACGCGTGTCACCGCGCCCGTCAGCGGGATCCTCTCACGCAAGCAGGTCGAGCTCGGCCAGTTGATGCAGGCCGGCCAGACGATGTTCACGATCGTCGCCGACACGGGGGTCTGGATCACGGCCAATTACAAAGAGACGCAGATGGATGACATTCGCGTCGGCCAGCAGGTCGAGTTCGAGGTGGACGCGTACGGGAGCTGCACCTTCCACGGACGCGTCGAGAGCATCGCGGCCGCCACCGGTGCGAAGTTCGCGCTGCTTCCACCCGACAACGCGACCGGCAATTTCACCAAGGTCGTCCAGCGGATCCCCGTCCGGATTCGTCCGACCGATCCGCCGAACGCGAACTGCGTCCTTCGTCCCGGCATGTCGGTCGACACGCACATCGAGACGAAGAAGTAGCCGGCGAATCGCTGAGTGGCGAGTGGATCGAGCCGTCCACTCGCCGCCGGTCCGTACCTGCGATCGCCGTCCGGGAGATCCGGCGCGGCGGTCAGTGTGCGCCGGCGCCCTTGAGCAGACCTTTGAGCGTGATGTCCGCCAGTTGCGTCGTCGTCCCAGCGGCGATCACCAGGGTGCTGTCGAAATCGGCGTAGCCGCTGGCCGTGATGTGCAGGTGCCGGGCGCCCGCCGCGACGGGAGCGTTCAGCACGCCGCCCCGTCCGGCCGGCCGCCCGTCGAGGACGATTTGTGCGGCACTCGGCTGGACGCGAAGCTGCAGCGTCCCGGTGCGCGCGGCCAATGCTGCCGGTGGTTCGGCGCCCGTCCCCGCCAGATCCTCGTGCCGCGGCCGGAACGATCCCCACAGCGCGATCACGCACGCGACGACGAGCACGCCCGCGGTGCCGAGATGCCGGCGAATCCGGCGGACCCGGTCCGCCGAGCGCATGAACGCATCGTGCGCCGCGACCACGGACATCGTGTCCTCGAGCGGTGGCAGCGCTTCCGTGCGAACGACGGGAACGGCCGACGATCCCTGCGCCAGCTCGCGGAGCATCGCCTCGCCGGCGAGCCGGTCCGCCTCGCTGAGGGGCACGGCCTCGATCGCGATGCGCATCTCTCGCGTGGTGGCGTACCGGCGGTCCGGATCCTTTGCGAGGACGCGGTCCAGCACCGCGACCAGCTCCAGCGGCACATCGCGCCGCGCTACCGACACATCCGGTACCGGCGTGAAGAAATGGTGGTGCATGATCGCCGCGAGCGTGTCCGCATGGAACGGCACGGCGCCGGTGAGCATCTGGAACGCGACGACGCCCAGCGAGTACTGGTCCGACTGCGGGCGCGCCAGTTTGCCGGCGCACTGCTCCGGACTCATGAAGTACGGCGTCCCGATCACGGACCCGGTGCTCGTCATCGACGTGTTCTCGATCGCCCGGGCGACGCCGAAGTCGGTGACGATCACGCGGCCGTCGCGATCGATCAGGATGTTGCCGCCCTTCACGTCCCGGTGCACGATCCCGTGTTCGTGGGCGTAGCTGAGTGCACTCGCGGCGGCCCGCATGACCAGCAACACCACCGGGACAGGCAGCGCGCCCTGGGTCGCGATGATACTGTCGAGGGCACGGCCTTCGACGTGCTTCATCGCAAGATAGAGCAGCGAGGCGGTCTGGCCGACGCGATAGATCGGGATGATGTTCGGATGGTCGAGCGCGGCGGCCATCTGCGCTTCGCGTTCGAACCGCTCGACGACCGAAGGACCCAGCGCCAGCTCGGGCGGCAGCACTTTGAGCGCCACGGGCCGCCGGAGTTGCAACTCGATCGCGCGAAAGACCACACCCATCCCGCCGCGTCCGACCTCGCGCTCCACGTCGAAGTCGTCGGCGAGTTCGGCCCGGGCGAGCTGCAGCAACCCGTCCGACTCGGGATCCGGTCCATCGGGCGTCCGCCTCGGACCGCCCCCGCCCGACAGGCCGGGGGTAAACCCTTCGCGGGACATTCCGGCGCCTGTGGGCCGCGAGCTTCGCGGCTCGTACACGAGCGTCGTCGCGGCCGGATTCGCCAGCTCGGTCCCGCACTGCTCGCAATAGTGCGCGTCGGCCGAGTTGGCAGCCTGGCACGCCGGACAGGGCAACCACTCGGGTGGAGTGGGTGCCCCGATGCCGGCGGGCGGACGCGCATCAGGACTGGCGGGCATTAGTGGATTGACGACGCCGACGCTATAGTTGTCAAATCCGCGGGAAGCGCCGCGGGAACCCAGCGCCGGACGTCTGGAAGGGAGTATCGCCGGACCCTCGGATGGCACCGGGCACGCAATCCGGAGGCGACCGCAGCGGCGCTCCGGATGGAGCCGCCCCGGCATTGTGTCTCCCCAGTCTGGGCTACGCGCAACTCGCTGTCAGCACGCATATTGCACCCTGGGAATGGACGACTGCCGCTCGGCCAACGTTTCCCCGTGACGGCACGTATTATTGGCAGAGATCGGCCCGGAGAATGACCTCGCACATGTCGCCCGCCCTCGCCCTTATTCGCAGCCAGACGGAACCTACGCAGCGGCCGGGCCGTGCCCGCGCGGAGTCTCCCGCCGCGCCAGCGCCTGCGGCGTCGTTCGGACCGCTGGACGCGGCGGAAGAGCAGCGCCTGGTGGCGAGCGCGCAGAGCGGTGATGCCGACGCGTTCGGCGCGCTGGTCCGGGCGCACCAGCGGCGCGCCTACGCAGTGGCCCGCGCGATCACGGCGACGCACGAGGATGCCGAGGATGCCGTGCAGGACGGATTCCTGCACGCGTTCCGGGCACTTGACCGGTTCCTGCCCGGACAGCCATTCGGTGCGTGGCTGCACCGCATCGTCGCCAACGCCGCGCTCGACGCGACCCGGCGGCGGCGCGTCCGCGATGCGGACACGCTGAGCGAGAACCTCGCCGCCGGCTGGCACGACCCTGCCGAATCATCGGATCTGCGGACCCGGCTCCACGCCGGACTCGCCGCCCTCACCGAGCGCCAGCGCGCGGTGATCGTGCTGCACGACGTGCAGGGATTCCGCCACGGCGAAATCGGCCGCATGTTGGACATCCCGGAAGGCACCGCCAGGTCCGACCTGTTCCACGCTCGCCTCGCGCTGCGGCGCTCACTGCGGGCGCTTCACGAGGTCCGGTAACGCCATGACCGGCGACGATCGGAATCAACCGGAGCGGCGCCCGTTCGCCCGTTCGCTCTTTCGCCGCGGCGGGGGAAGCGCGAGGCTGCCGTCGGGACCTTCGCTGACGCGGCTGTTGCGCGAAGCGTATGCCGCGCCCGAGGACGCCAGCTACTGGGTCCGCCTGGAAGCGCGCATCATGGCGGGCGTGCGGAGCCAGGCGACCCGCGGCGGGACCGACGGGTGGGCGGCCGCGTTCCACGCCTGGGCACGCGCCGGTCTGGCCGCGGCATGTCTGGCCGCCGTTGCCGGTGGCATCGCGGCGTGGAGCGGCCGCGACATGGCGGCGCGGGTCGCGTACGAGGCGGTCGTAGATGTGCCGACTCCCGCCGTCCTGCAGTCCGACAGCCGGTTCATCAACGTCTCAGAGCACGAGGCGGCGGGCCAGTATGTCTTTTCGCATTGATCCCACCAAGAACTCGGCGCTCGCCTTCCTCCTCGGCGCCACGCTCGTAGGCGGCGTTCTCGGATTCACCGCCGACCGGCTCGTCACGCGCGACCGGGTGTGCCCACGCTACGGCGACGACGCCGCGATGCGCCGCCGGTTCGGTGACGACCTGGGACTGTCGGATGCGCAGCGGGCCGCGGTCGACACGATTCTCAACGCGAAGCACCGTGCGATCGCGGCGCTGGACAAGCCGGTCCGGCCGCAGATGGATTCGATCAGTGAGGACGCGACCCGGCGGATCCGCGCGCGGCTCGATGCGGGCCAGCAAGCGACATTCGATCGCATCCACGCCGAAGTCCAGGCGCGGAAGCGCGCCGAAGAGAAGGCCGAACAGCAGTAGACACGGGCAACGCACCGGGGGCCGGCGTCGCACACCGACGCCGGCCCCCGGTCTTTTGTTTCTACTTTCTACTTTCTACTCTCTGCCTCGCATGCTGTACCGCTAGCGCGAGAGCGCCCCGCCGATCCATTCCCCCACGTAGTAGCCCGCCACGGCGACGCCCATCCCCACGACGAACATGTCGAGCCCCGACCGGAAGACACCCCGGCCGGTGAAGATCGACCGCGCGGCACCCACGATGAAGTGCGACGCCATCGCGATGGTGAACGACACGACGATCGCCACCGTGCCGTGCCAGAAGAAGAACGGGAAAACCGGCAGGATTGCGCCGAGCCCGGTCGCGAATCCGGTGACCCAGGCCTCGCGAAACGGCGACATCGCGGGATCGCCGATCTTCAGTTCCTCCTGGACCTGCTCCGCCAGCATCCGCTGCGGGTCTGCCATGACCTGCGTCGCCAGACGCCCGGCCGCGTCCGGGTCCATTCCCTTGGCCTCGTAGATCAGCGCCAGCTCATCGCGCTCCACTTCGGGCATGAGCGCGATCTCATCGCGCTCCATGGCGATCTCGTGAGCGTAGACCTCCTGCTCGCTCTTGGCGGCCAGATAGCCGCTCGAACCCATCGAGAGCGCGTCGGCGATAAGGCCCGCCACGCCCGCGACTACGACGGCCCGATGTTCCTGCGTCGCGGCCGCGCCGATCACGCCCGCCACGAGCCCGAAATTGGCGGTCAGCCCGTCGTTGAACCCGTAGACGATGTTGCGGAGAAAGCCGCCCGACGCGGTCCGGTGCCAGGGCTCTCCGCTCTGGCCCGCGATCCCGGCGAGCGTCGTCGCATGCTCGGCACTCTCCCGCGCCAGCAACAGCGCTTCACCGCCACCGGGCGCCCCCGCGGCCGTCGTGCGGTGCATCGTCATGTATCCTTTGACCTCGCGCCCCTCTTCCGCCAACAGCATGGGCAGGAGAAACGCAGGGCCGAACCTCGCGCCGAGCCACGCCAGCGCGCGCGCACGAGAGCTCGGGCGGAAGCGGCCAGGCGGATGTCCAGCATCGGCCAGCAGCTTCTCCCAGATCGCGACGTGCCGGTCTTCGACGACCGCCAGCCGCCCGTACACATCGCGCTTATGCGCGTTGCTCTCGGCAGCCGCGAGCGCCCGGTACAGGAACGCCGCGTCGGCTTCGTCCTGCCAGTGATGCGTGAATGTGTGCGCGGTATCGGCCCCGATCGCGCCCGGCGCCACCGGGCCGCCCGTACCGGCGGCGAGTCCGCCCTGAGTGGAAGCCATATCTGTAATATGCCGCCGACAGGCAGCCGCGCGGCAGCCGAGGCTGGTCGTGGACCGGGTGGCCCGGCGGTCCGGGGCAACCCCGCCGCCGGCCGGTGGTGTCACATCCGCGGTGGCAGAGGCAGGGAACTCTTACAGCGAGGCTGTCGAAATGCGATTCGTGATGCTCCTCGCCAGCGCGGCCACGGTCGTGGCACTCCCGGCGTCGGCTCAGGACAAGACGCCCGGCTCGGGAGACCGAACTCCTCATCCGGATTGCGCCGCACCACTGCACCGGTCGGTCAACGCGTTCTTCAGCATGCGCGACGAGAATCGGGCCGTTCTTGGCATCGGCACGACGTCAGGCGGCATGCGGGACACCCTGGGGCTGCTGGTGACCGAAGTGACGGCCGGCGGCCCGGCCGAGAAGGCGGGCATCGAGGAAGGGGATCGTCTCGTATCAGTCAACGGCACCGAGCTCCGCCTGAGTGCGGCAGACGCGGGCGATCCCGAGATGCGCGGACTGATGGCGCGCCGTCTGGTTCGCATGCTGTCCAAGCTCAAAGCCGGTGATGTCGCCACCTTCCGCGTGTCGTTCGACGGCAAGATCCGCGATGTGAAAGTGACGACGGTCAAGGCGTCGGAGCTCTTCAAGGACGACGGCTTCATGCACTTCGGCGCGCTGGGGAGTGGACCGGACGCCATCCGGATCGAGCACACCGACGAAAAAATCACCAAAGCGCTGCACGACGCCTGCGTGCGGGGCTGGGACCTCGGCAACCAAATGCGTGAGTTCCACGTCGAGGTACCCGGCCAGGGCTCGGACTTCGAGATCTATACGCCCGAGCCGCCAGAGCCGCCGGAGCCGCCCGAGACGCCGATGGCTCCTCCCGCTCCGCTGGAGCCGCGGCATTTCATGCGTATCCTCGCACCCGCGGCGCCTGCCGCACCCACGCCGCCCGACGCACCAGCTCCGCCCTTGACGCCGCGGACGATCTAGCCGGGATCCCTCAGCGAGCGGACATCTGAGAGTTGTCGTAGTGCACGACAGCCAGCCCTGGGGCGCCGGGACTGGCTGTCGTGTTTCCGGCGGACGCGGTGCGGCGCTTACCCGCTGCCATCCCCCGGATCGAGCACGATGTAGCGGACGTCGTCCCGCGCGACCTGCTTGAGCCACGCGATGAGCGCGTCGATCTGCTCGGGTGGCTGCACGCCCGTGGATCCCGCGATCGTGCGATCGATCACGAGGACCCGGCCGTGTTGCGCGTAATGCGCGTGATATCGCCCGAAGACACTCTCGGCATCGACGTTGACCGGCAACCGGGCGTGCCAGCCGTCGGGCAGGGTCAGTTGGAACTCGGACGCTTCCTCATACGGGCCGACGACCGACTCGACATCGATCGGAGACCGCCGGTACCCGCGGGACTCCAGGTCGGCGAGGATGTCGGGGCGCGAGTAGTCGCGGATCGGCAGCGTGAGGATCTCGGTCCCGCCGGCGCTGGACACGGGGCGAGCTTCCTTGATCGCCAGCGCCACGCGCGGCTCGGCTCCGAGGTCGCGTCCGTTGAAGGACACCAGGCTGTCGCCCGTCGCTCCCTGAAACAGGGCGTTGGCGAGCGACCGGGTCAGCCGCTCGCGGTCGGCATCGCCGAATGGCGTCGCGAACGCGCTCCGCAGATTGTATTGACGGCTTCCCGTTTCGACTTCGACATACCGCCCGCTGAACGTACCGTCCGCTCTGAGCTGCCCGCTGATCTTGAACGTCGCGCGATTGACCGCCACCGGATCGGCCGGCAGCGTCACCTCTTCGCCACGGCCATCCGGGTACACGACCAGCGCGAACTCTCCTTGTTCCTGCGGCGGGATCGATCCGAATGGCGTCAGGTCGGACGTGAGATCGACGAACAGGAAGTGGTTCGGATGGCCATCCGGCACGCCGGGGCGGGCGATCGCCGCGATCATATGATCGAGCTGGTACGCCGATGGCAGCGACCGATTGATTCCGCCGGTCAGGCTCAGGAGCACGGGATAGGCCGCCACGCCCATGCGCCGGGCCAGCGCGATGAACAGCGTCGCCTTGTCCTTGCAGTCGCCGTATTTCGTCTCCCAGACCGACATTGGCATCCGTGGCTGGTATCCGCCGATGCCGAGCGACAGCGAGACATACCGGAAATCCTGCGCGACCCAGCGATGGACCGCACGCAGCGAGTCGTCGAGCGTCTGCGCGCCCATGACCACGGTCGACAGCTGCTGGTTGAGCGCCGGCGTCAACCGGTAGCGCCTCCTCGAGAGGGCGGCGTACCAGCTCGCGATCCCACCCCAGGTAATCGGAGCGGCAACCGAGATCTGCGGATACAGCGGGTTGGAATCGGGCGCGAACGGCTCGGGCGCGGGCCGCGGGACATCGGTGGTGGACCAGGTGTACACACGGCGCCCGTGCGATTCCTCCACGCGGCGCGCGAAGTGGATGTTCCGCTCCTGGATGCGCGGCGTGAGCGACCCCGGCACGTCGAGGACGAACCGCGACCGACGCGTCACATGCCCCGTGCCGATGTACCACGGCTGGTAGAAGTCGCCCGGTACGACCGGCTTGGTGTCCTCGATCGTGTAGCTGAAGTCCACGATCGTGTTCGGCGCAACGCCGCTCAGGGTGTACTGCCGGACACGCGTGTCAGAGTAGATCGGGGCTTCCTGCGCGACCGGCGCGATGGACTCCTGCTCGTGCGCCGGCTTGTCGCTGATCTCCTGCCCGTTCAGGCGGAGGACCCGGATCCAGTTGACCGTCAGCCGCTGGCGGCCGGTCGTGTACGAGAAGGTCTTTTCGCCCCACTGCTCCGCCGCCTGCTGGGTCAGAATCTGGATCACCAGGCGGTAAGTGCGCTTGGCCCGCCCGTCCTCCTCGAACCGGACGACGCCGTCCTCGAACAGATAGATGAAGGGCTGGTCGGGGAAATCCCGCGGGCGCACGACCAGCGCATAGATGCTGTCGTTCCGGATCGATGGGTCGCCTTTCGGCGTGATCCGGGGCGCCTGCGCTGCGCCCGGACGCGCACCGCATGCCAGCCCTGCGATCAGGACGAGACCGGAGACGACGACCGGCGCGATAGCGCGCATGCGAGACCGCTTGGCGGGGTTTGTCGGGATGGTCTCAAAAAATTTCATCGCTATCGGGCCTACGTCAATGCACGATACGCTGGCGACGCCTGTGACCCGGTCAAGTGAGCTATACCCGCGTCCCGCCATGAGATCCGCCACGAGATCCGTCCAGAGATCCGCCGCCACGCGCGCGCCATCAAGGGCACGTGCCTTGCTAATCGGACGTTGTGAACGCGGCTGGGTAAACGCCACGGTCCACATGAGATCGCTATCCGCACAGTTCGCCATTCCTGCGGGGCGTTGTCAGGCGGAGCCTCGCCGTAACCCCAGGAGGACATATGGCAGACGAAACCAGAAAGGGAATCAAGAACCAGACGGCCGGTGCGGCCAAGGAAGTCGCGGGGACGGTACGCGACGCCACGGCGGATCTCACTGGCGATATGTCGGAGCAGGTGAAGGGCAAGGCGCAGAAGGTGGAAGGCAAGGTCCAGCAAACCGTCGGCCGCGCCCAGGAGAAAGTGGGACGCAAAGAAGACGAGGAACGACTGAAACGGCGCTAACCACCAATCACCAGATTCATGAGCCGCCCCGGGACATAGATGCGTTTCCGGGGCGGTGTCGTGATGTACTTCGCGATCGCGGGTTCAGCGGCCGCGGCTGCAAACACGTCCTCCTCGGCGGCATCCGGCGCGACGACCACCGTGCCCCGCAGCTTGCCGTTGACCTGAACCGCGACGGTCACGGTCCGGTCGGCCGCCAGGGCCGCGTCGAACGACGGCCACCCGCTGTCGAACACGCTCGTCGTGTGCCCCAGCCGCTCCCACAACTCCTCCGCGATGTGCGGTGCGAAAGGCGCCACGAGCTGCACCACCGGCTCCGTCTCCGCGCGGTGCGGCCGCCGCTCGCCCGCCCGCAGCACGTTCATGTATGCCATGAGCGCGGCGATCGCCGTGTTGTACGACAGGCGCGGGATGTCCTCGGTGACTTTGCGGATCGTCCGATGCAACTCGCGAAGCACGCCGTCGTCCGGCTGGCCCGTGGTCGTGCTTGCGATGACGGCTGACCAGAGCCGGTCGAGGAACCGCCGTGGTCCGGAGATGCTCGCGTCGCGGAAGTCGCCGCCCTGCTCGAACGGCCCCAGGAACATCAGGTAGGTCCGGAACGCGTCCGCGCCCCACTCCGCGATGTAGGCGTCGGGGTTGACGATGTTGCCCTTGCTCTTCGACATCTTGGCGCCATCTCGCACGATATGGCCGTGCGCCCGAAACCGCGTGAACGGCTCCTCGAAGTCCAGCAGCCCCGCATCGTGCAGGACCATCGTCACGAATCGCGCGTAGAGCAGATGCAGCACCGCGTGTTCGTTGCCGCCGATGTAGGAATCGACCGGCAGCCACCGGCGCGTGAGCACCGCGTCGAAGGCGGTATCGTCGCGGTGCGCGCTCGGATAGCGGAGGAAATACCAGGCGCTGTCGAGGAACGTGTCCGACACATCCGTCTCCCGCCGCGCCGGCCCGCTGCATTTCGGACACGGGACGCTGTACCACTCCTCGTGCCGCGCCAGCGGCGACACGCCTGAGTCGTCGGGCTTGAAGTCCGCGATGAAGGGCAGGAGCACGGGGAGATCGGCGGTGGGCACCGGGACGGGGCCGCAGCGGTCACAGTAGATGATGGGAATCGGCGGCCCCCAGTAGCGCTGCCGCGAAATGCACCAGTCGTGGATGCGGTAGTTCTCCACGGGGGTCGCCGATCCATGCCCAGCGAGCCACTCGACGATCCGCTGTTTCCCCTCATCGATCGTGAGTCCATCGAACGCACCCGAGCGGACGAGTCGCCCCGGCCCGGTATACGCCGCGAGCGGCGGGTCCGGAGACAGCGCGTCGCCATCAGGCGCCACCACCTGCACGACGGGCAGCCCGAACGTCTGCGCGAATGCGAAATCACGCTCGTCGTGACCAGGGACGGCCATGATGGCGCCGGTGCCGTAGTCCATGAGCACGTAGTCCGCGATCCACACGGGGATCTGGCCCCCGGTCGCGGGATTGGTGACGTAGGAGCCGGTGAATACGCCGGTCTTCTCCCGGCTGCCGATCCGGCGGCTCACCAAATCCTGATCGGCGGTTTGCTCCCGATAGCGCTCGGCCGCGGGCCGCTGCGCTTCGGTCGTCAGCGCATCGGCGAGAGGGTGCTCCGGCGCCAGCACCAGATACGTCGCCCCGAAGATGGTGTCCGGCCTGGTCGTGAACACGGTGATCGCGGTCCCGGGCTCGGCGACGCCGCCGCCGGCCACGAACCGAATTTCCGCCCCCTCGGACTTGCCGATCCAGTTCCGCTGCGCCGTCTTGGTGGTCTCCGACCAGTCCAGCCATTCGAGGTTGGCCAGCAGTCGCGGCGCGAACTTCGAGATCGCGAAGAACCACTGTTCGAGGAAGCGCTGCTCGACTTTGGACCCGCACCGCTCACACTCGCCATTGATCACCTGCTCGTTGGCCAGAACGGTCTTGTCGAACGGACACCAGTTGACCGCCGCTTTCTTGCGGTACGCCAATCCCCGGTTGTACAGCTCGAGAAACACCCACTGGGTCCACCGGTAATAGCCGGGGTCCGTGGTGTTGACCGCATAGCGCCAATCCACCATCAATCCCGCGCGTTCGAGCTGCCGGCGGAAATTGGCGATGTTGCGGGGAATCAGCTCCGACGGATGCACGCCGACTTTGAGCGCGAAGTTCTCGGAGTGGATCCCGAACGCGTCGAAGCCGAGCGGCTCGAACACCGTACGGCCCCGCATCCGGTGAAAGCGCGCGAAGATGTCGTTGCCAGTGAAGGCGAACAGGTTCCCGACGTGGAGCCCTTCGGCCGACGGATACGGGAACATCATCAGGGCGTAGAACTTCGCGGGCCCCTCCGCGACATCGGTGGCGTTGGTCCCGCGGCTCCGCCACCGGGCCTGCCACTTCTCTTCGACGCCCTGCGGATCGTAGGCGTCGGGTAGCGGCATCCCAGCGCCGGTCACTGATGGAGTCGTAGCGGCGGACATGTACGGAAAGCTAGCGATTCCGGCGGTGGCACCGGTGGCACAGGTGGCACCGCGGTGCTCGCGGCGCATTGCGCGGTACCGGGGCCCGGCCGGCGTGTCTTAGCACCTCTTTCCCCTCTCCGGTTTCCACTAAGTTGCCGTCATGGCGCCCCGGCGACGCAAACGGCTCGAGCCCGCAACGTTCAACCTGCCGGTCGAACAGCTCCGCCACGGCGGGCCGGCCGACGGGTCTGCCGTTCGCGTCCGTGATATCCTGCTTCGCACCCAGCCCGCCACTCGCGCCACCGTACAGATCACCTCGGAGCAGGCGTGCATCCTCGGCGGCACAGACGAGTCGATCGCGTTGCTCAAGCTGTGCGCCGACGACTGGAACTCGCTGGTGGTCCATTCGCTGTACGACGGGGATCAGGCCGAGCCCGGCGACACGGTGATGACACTCGAAGGCCCCTACGCCGCGTTCGCCGCCCTCGAAACGCCAATCCTCGGCACCCTCGCCCGCCGGACGCGGGTCAGCACCAACGCGCGGGCGTTCGTCGAGGCGGCCCGCCCCAAGCTGGTAATAGCGTTTCCGGCGCGTCACGACCACTGGCTGCTGCAACCCGGGGATGCCGTGGCGGCGCAGATTGGTGGCGCCCTCACGATCTCCGGGGGCCCCGCCATCGCCGGCCCGGGCAAGCAGCCGACGTTGGTGCCGCCGCTCGTGGTCCTCCCCCACGCCCTGATCGGCGCCTATGGCGGCGACACCAAAGCGGCAGCGCAAGCCTTTGCCGCGCAGGTCACGGGACGCGACGGACCCACTCACCCGGCAGACGCGGACGCTGCCTCCGCCTCGGGGACACCAACCTCCAGCCCGCCGATGACGAACCGCGATGCGCAGGTGGTCGTCCCCGTCGATTACGACAACGACGCCGTCAGCACGGCCCTGGTGGTCGCACGCGCACTCGAAGGCCAGGTGTGGGGCGTGCAGCTCGCGACATCGGAGAATCTCGTCGACGTCTCGATTATTCCCGCGATGGGCACGTTTCCGCCGACGGGCGTGAACCCCAATCTCGTGTGGAACGTTCGAAACGCGCTCGACGCCGAAGGATTTGGAGACATCAAGATCCTGGCATCGAGTGGGATGACGCTCGACCGGATCCAGCATTTCGAGGAAGAAGGGGTACCGGTGGACGCATATGGCATTGGCGCCGCGCTGCTCGCGGGACGCACGGGATTTACGGCGGCGCTCGTCCAACTCGATCGGCCGCTTCGGCTTCGCGTCGGCAGCGAGCTGCGTCCGAACCCCAGGCTCGAGCGGGTGAAGTAGGGACCCCCGCGAAACGCCCGGCGGTTTCCCGGCGTCCTGATGTGTGAGGCTGCCTCCCGTGCAGGCTGGGGAGAGACGAGCCGCTACACGCGCAGCAGCGACCCCAACCGCCCCCGTTTCATATGGCCGGACTCAAGCTCGACGGCGCAGGCACCGCCAAGATGGCAACGCTCGAAACCGCAATGAACCATCTGCAGCGACTGCACAGCACGGTCGAGCAGTGCGCCGTGGCGGTCAAAGGGAAACAGCCGGCCGCCCCGTTCATCCCGCAGGTCCGGCGCTACGCGCAGCCGATGGTCGGCCTCCTCAAGGGCCAGTTCGGGCTGATCGCCGAGCTCGTGAGCGCCTTCCTGCTCGCGTCGACCCGCAGCGCAGGCAATGATCAGAACAAAATCCGCGGGCTCCGGGAAGGCGTCGCACAGATTCGGGTTCAGCTCGAGCTCGCCGTCGCCAAGACGATCGAGCTGCATACCGCCGAGCACCGCTGACCCATTGTTGAGCGGGTCCGGGCGGCGCCTCGCTGAGCGGCCGTCCCGGCGAATGGTCCGGGCGCGCATCTATCGGTCATTTCAGATGATGCCACTTCACGTCGTGGCCGGTGTTGCGTAGATTCGGCGAGCTTTTCCTATCCGGACACTCCGACGAGTCTCATGCCTTTTCCCTCTCGCCCGCGGCGGCAGGTTGCGGCCGCGCTGGCAGGTGCCGCAGTCCTGGCTGTTCCACTGCTGCTGGCGGCTTGCGACGTCAAGTCGTACCCGAATTCGACGTTTTTGCCGCATTCCGAGTTCGGCAAGGCGATCGACGATCTGTGGAATCTGCTGCTCCAGCTCGGGACCCTGGTCTTCGTGTTCGTCGAGGGGCTGCTGGTCTACACGATCATCAAGTACCGCCGCCGGCCGGGTGCGGCGCCCCCGCGCCACGTCCACGGCAACACCACGCTCGAGATCCTGTGGACGGTGATCCCGGCCGTGATCCTCGTCTTCATCGCGGTGCCAACGGTCAAGACGATCTTCAAGACCGAAGCCCGCGCCTCGGCGGACGCGCTGCAAGTCGAGGTCTACGGCCACCAGTGGTGGTGGGAGTTCCGCTACCCGCAGTACGGCGTGACCACGGCCAATGAGCTGTACCTGCCGATTGGGCGGAAGGTGAACTTCGCGCTGCGCACGCAGGACGTGCTGCACAGCTTCTGGATCCCGCAACTGGGCGGCAAGCGCGACCTGATCTCGAACCACACGAACTATCTGTGGTTCACGCCCGACTCGACGATGTCGACGAGCGCATGGAACGGCACGTGTAACGAGTATTGCGGCGCGAGCCACGCCAACATGCGGTTCCGCGTCTTCGTGGTCCCGCCCGCCGACTTCGCGCGCTGGGCGACCCACCAGGCCAGCCCCGCGGTGTTCCCCGTCAGCACGGTGGCGCCGCCCCCGCCGCCAGCTCCGGCACCCGCGGCCACACCGGCTCGTCGCCCGGCGGGGCGAACGGCGTCCGGTGCGGCCGATGCCCAGCCCTTGGTGCGCCCGGTGGCCAACGGTGCGCTGGGTGCACAGGCCGCCGCCGACGCCGATGCGCCGACGATCGTACAGGGCGGGAGCCAGGCGCCAGACGGCGATGTCTTTCCGAGAGATAGTCTGCGGCCCAACAACATTCCCACCACGCCGACACCGGACGGCCTGACATTCACGCCGGGATTGGTCGGCGATGCGGGCCGCGGACAGAAGATCTATTCGATCTCCGCGTGCATCGGGTGCCACACGATCAAAGGCAATCCGAGCTCGGTCGGCATCACGGGACCGAACCTCACGCACGTGGGTTCGCGCTTCACGATCGCCGCCGGACTCTATCCGAACGACACTGAGCACCTGCGGCTCTGGATCAAGAACGCGCGGGAGATGAAGGACGGCGTGCTGATGCTGACGCTGGGACTCAATCAAATCGACCCGCAGACCGGCATCAAAGTGACGGCCGGCGGACTGACCGACCAGCAGATCGCCGATATCGCGGCGTATCTGCAGGCGTTGAAATAGGAGCTGGTCAATGGCCACCACTGCCGCGCCCACGTTCGCCACGCACACCGAGTATGCAGTCGGTGAGGGCTGGCGTGCCTGGCTCGGGACCACCGACCACAAGAAGATCGGGTATCTCTACTTCTTCACCGCGCTCTTCTTCCTCATGTTCGGCGGCGCCGAAGCCGAGATGATCCGCTGGCAGCTCCGGGCGCCGAACGAGCATTTCCTGAGCGCCGAGACCTACAACCAGATCTTCACCATGCACGGCACGACGATGATCTTCCTCGTCGTCATGCCGATGTCGGCGGCGTTTTTCAACCTGCTGATCCCGCTCCAGATCGGCGCCCGCGACGTCGCCTTCCCGCGGCTCAATGCATTCAGCTACTGGGTGTACCTGCTCGGCGCGATCTTCATTTCGGTCCCGATCTTCTTCGGCGCGGCGCCCAACGGGGGGTGGTTCGGCTACGCGCCGCTGACGACGATGCCGTACTCGCCCGGACTGAACATCGACTTCTGGGCGCTCGGACTGCAGATCCTCGGCATCTCGTCGCTCGCCGCCGGGTTCAACTTCATTACGACCATCATCAACATGCGCGCCCCGGGGATGAACCTGATGCGCATGCCGATGTTCACCTGGATGGCGTTCGTGGTGCAGTTCCTGATCGTGCTGGCGTTCCCCGTGATCACGATCGCCGTGGTGTTCCTGGTCTTCGACCGGTTCTTCGGCACGAACTTCTACGAGATCGCCGCGGGCGCGGACCCGCTGCTCTGGCAACACCTGTTCTGGGTGTTCGGCCATCCCGAGGTGTACATCCTCGTGCTGCCTGCCTTCGGCCTCGTCTCCGAAGTGCTCCCCACGTTCAGCCGCAAGCCGCTCTTCGGCTACCCTGTGATGGTCTATTCGGGCATCCTGATCGGTGTGCTCGGCTTTGGCGTATGGGCGCACCACATGTTCGCCGTGGGCATGGGACCGATCGCTGATACGGTGTTCGGCGTCACGACGATGCTGATCGCGATCCCGACCGGCGTGAAGATCTTCAACTGGATCTTCACGATGTGGGGCGGTTCGATCCACTTCACGACCGCATCGATGTTCGCGATCGGTCTCGTCGGCATGTTCACGATCGGCGGCATCTCGGGGATCATGCACTCGTCCCCGCCGGCCGACCTGCAGCAGACCGACACCTACTTCATCGTCGCCCACTTCCACTACGTGCTCTTCGGCGGATCCCTCATGGGACTTTTCGCCGGCATCTACTACTACTTCCCGAAGCTCACCGGGCACATGCTCGATGAACGCCTCGGGCAATGGCACTTCTGGCTCAACCTGGTCGGCTCCAACCTCGCGTTCTTCCCGATGCACTTCTCGGGGTTGCTCGGCATGCCGCGCCGTATCTACACGTACGACGCCAACCAGGGATGGGACGGGTTCAACATGATGTCGACGGCCGGCGCGATCATCGTCGGCGTGGCGTCGGCGATCCTCGCGATCAACATTCTGATCAGCCGGAAGCGCGGCGCGCCGGCCGGCAACGATCCGTGGGGCGGCGGCACGCTCGAGTGGTCGATACCGTCTCCGCCGCCGGTCTACAACTTCGTGCATATCCCGCGCGTCACGTCGCGCTATCCGATGTGGGACCTCACGTCGCCGCAGTTGACCGCGGACGTGCCTCACACGCGCGCCGGCGACAAGTCGGTCGAGGTGGATGTGGCCGGAGTCGATGCGGGTCATGCCGGTCCCCGGCCCGGTGGCGCGCCGGCTGGCCGCAGTCCCGCCCCGGTCGTGGCGGCTGCGCGGATTCCGACCGCTGAGGAGTTGGGGATTCCGATTCCGTACACGACGCTCAAGCCGTTCTTCACCGCCCTCGGGCTCACGGTGATGCTGAGCGGGCTGCCGTTCGCCCACGCGGACATGCCCGGCATCGAGTACACGTTGATTTTCGCCGGCGCCTGTACGCTCGTGGGCTCGCTCTTCTGGTGGGTCACGTCCCCGCTGGAACCCGAAGTCGCACATTCCGAGCATACGCACTAATGGCTACCACTGCCCTCCCGAGTATCCCCACGGCCGACGTGGGGCACGGCTACACGACCACCGGACTCCCGCATCGCAAAGTGGCGATCTGGGCGTTCATCGGCTCGGAATGCATGCTGTTCGCCTCGCTCATCTCGACCTATCTGATCTATAAGGGGCGGAGCGTGAAGGGACCGTTCCCGCACGAGCCGTGGACTGATCCGTCCACCGGGCACGTCTTCAAGCCGATCCTCAACATCCCGGTGACATCCTGCTCGACCTTCGTTCTGCTCATGTCGTCACTCGCCATGGTGCTGGCATTGGCCGCCGTGGAGAATCGCGACAAGCCGAAGGTCACGCTGGGCGACAGGATCCTGGGGTCGTCTCGTCTGTGGCTCTTCATGACGGCGCTGCTGGGGACCACGTTCCTGGGATTCCAGGCGTTTGAGTTCACCTCGTTCGTCCATGAGGGGCTGAGCATCCGCACGAACCTGTTTGGATCGTCCTTCTTTACGCTGACCGGCTTCCACGGCGCGCACGTGACGGCCGGCGTCATCTGGCTGCTCACGATGCTGGCGATCGATTTCAAGCGCGGGCTCGGCCCCAAGGACGCCCTGAACGTCGACATCATGGCCCTGTATTGGCACTTCGTCGATGTCGTCTGGATCGCGATCTTCACGCTCGTCTACCTGATCAGATAGGCGACTCATTATGTCCGCAGATTCTTCGCACGGAACTGACGCGTCGGTCGACGCGGTGGAGCACGCCCTCGGCGCGGAACACGAACACCCGACGTGGTCGGTGTACTGGAAGATCGCCACCATCCTGACGGTCATTACCGTCATCGAGGTGTGGTGTTACTACCTGCCCGGCTTCGTGTCGACGGCCTTTTTCGTCCCCACATTGCTCGCGTTGTCGGCGGCCAAGTTCGTGATTGTGGTGATGTTCTACATGCATCTCAAGTACGACCACAAGCTGTTCCGCGTGCTCTTCACCGGACCCCTGATCATCGCGATGATCGCCATCACGGCGTTGCTGTTTCTCTTTGGGAAGCTCGCAATCCGGACCGGATTGTTGACATAGGGGTGAGCGCATAGCGGCTGGTCAGATGCCACTGGGGCCAGTTGCGGAGCGCCGCAGTTGGCCCCGTGTTTGTTGCATCTCGCTCGTCTCATTTCTCCTCTCTCATGTTGGTTCACCCGCTCTCCGACACGTCGATCACCGGGTTCTCGGTGCACCCCAGTACCGTTGTGGGGATCGCCGGGCTGGCCGCGCTCTACGCGTGGCGTGCGCGGCGCGAGGGCCGGTCGCCATCCGGCGTCCAGGCGGGCGCGTTCGCGGGCGGGCTCGTGACGATGTTCCTGTCGCTGAACGGACCGCTGCACGATTTGAGCGACTACTATCTGTTCAGCGCGCACATGGTGCAGCATCTCATGCTCACCTTCGTCGTGCCCCTGCTCCTCGTCGTCGGCACGCCCGGCTGGATGCTGCGCCCGGCGCTGCGCATCCCCGCCGTGCGCGCCAGCGCGCGATGGCTCACCCGCCCGGCCACCTGCTTCGTACTCTTCAACCTCGCCATCGCGGGGTGGCACCTGCCACCGCTGTACAACCTGGCGATGGCCAATCACAACGTGCACATCGTTGAGCACCTGATGTTCATGGCGACCGCGGTGCTGATGTGGTGGCCGCTCCTCAGCCCACTCCCGGAACTGCCCCGTCTCTCCTACCCCGGGCAGATGCTGTATTGCTTTCTCATGAGCATTCCGATGTCCGTCGTGGCGATCTACGTGGCCATGGCCGATCACGTGCTCTATCCGGCCTACGCCGCGGCGCCGCGGATCTGGGGTATTTCGCCGCTCGATGACCAGATGATCGGCGGATTGATCATGTGGATTCCAGGCGGCTTGTTCTTCTACGGCGTGATGACCGTGATCTTCTTCAAGTGGGCCGCGCGAGACGAAGACACCGTCGCCGCATCGCAAGTGCCCGCGTGACGGGCGTGCCCGTGACCGGCATCGCAAGCGCCCTGGTCGCCGTGCTGGTCCTCGCCGGGTGCGAGGCCCGCCAGGCCGCCGACCGTCGCGAAGCCGGTCGCGAATTCGCCAACAAGGTGTGTGAACTGTCCAGCGACGACACCGTCATCACGGTCGCCGTCTACGCCTTCATCGCGCAGGCCCGCCCGGAAGTCGGACGGTTCGTCTACATCGTGGGAACGGACTCCTCGCTTCCGCCCGCCGGGACGCAGGCGGTTCAGGACAAAGGACCGACGTACATGTACTCGCCGGATCCGGCCCAGCAGGCCGTCGTCGTACGCCAGCTCGATGCCGTCGGCGACTACCCGACGCTGCTGGTCTCGTATCATGGCCTCGTGCGAACAGACCGGCTGCATCCGGTCGTGAAGCTGAGCGGCGAGTACGTCTCCGGTCCGGCCCGCGGGAAAGCGATCGGCATTCGCGCCATTGCGCCGCAGTGTGACAGCACGGGTGTGTGGCGCACGCCCCCGCCACCCGGCGGCGCCGGTGCCGGATAGCCCAGCCGGCGCATCGAGCGCGACGCGGCCGCCCCGCCTCGTCGCACTCGACGCGTTTCGCGGAATCACGGTCGCCGCGATGCTGCTGGTGAACGACCCCGGAAGCTGGGGTCACATGTTCCACCCGCTCGAGCACGCCGCGTGGAACGGATGGACGCCTACCGATCTGATCTTCCCGTTCTTTCTGTTCATCGTCGGCATCACCACGCAACTGTCCATGGATGCGCGGCGCGCGCACGGCGTGAGCGACGCCGTTCTCGTCCGGCAGATTCTCCGCCGGAGCGCGCTGATCGCCGGGATCGGGTTGCTCATCAGCTGGTTTCCCTTCTTCACCTGGGATTCGATTGCCGGCGTCGCGGACCCATCGCTGCTGCAACGGATCGCCGACCGCCCGCTGCACGTGCGGATTCCGGGCATCCTGCAACGCATCGGCGTCGTGTACTGCGCTGTGGCGCTGATCGCGCTCCGCACGCCGATTCGCACGCAGATCGCGATAGCGGGCGGCATCCTGCTGTCGTACTGGGCGGTGCTCACGCTCATCCCGGTCCCCGGCGCGGGTGTGCCCGGGCGGGTCGTGTTCGATTACCCCGCCTCCACGCTCGCGGCGTGGGTAGACCGCGAGCTGCTGGACTGGAGTGCGTTTGGCTGGGGCAACCACATTTGGGCCGAGACCCGGACCTGGGACCCCGAAGGCCCGCTCTCGACTATCCCGGCGGTGGCGACCGCGATCCTCGGTCTGATCACCGGCCAGTGGCTCGCCGGCCGCCGTCCGCTGGCCGACCGCGTCGCGGGAATGCTCGCTGTGGGCGCTATCGTGGCGATGGTGGGATGTATCTGGGGGTGGGTGTTCCCCATCAACAAGAACCTCTGGACCAGCTCCTTCGTATTGCTGACGGGCGGCCTGGCCGCGATGGCGCTCGGCGTTTGCGTCTGGCTCATCGACGGCCTCGGGATCCGGCGGTGGGCCACACCATTCGTGGTCTTCGGGGTCAATCCCCTCATCGCCTTCGCCGGCTCGGAAGCCGCGGCGCGGCTCATCTATTCCGTGGTGACAGTGCCGACGGCGGCGGGGCGTGCGCCTCTCGCGTCGGCTGTGTATCGTTCGCTCTATCTGCCGTGGCTCGAGCCGCGCGTGGCATCCCTGGCCTTCGCGATCAGTTTCGTCCTCGTGTGGCTGGGCGTCCTGACACTGCTGTACCGGCGACGAATCTTTCTGAAGGTCTAGCCCTGAATGATGGTCCGCGTTCCGACTCTCCCTCGGTGGTTCTCAGCGGGGGCAGCGCTCATTCTGCTCTCCCTGTTTCCCCTTCCGGCCGCCAAGGGCCAAGCCGTTCGCCATCGGCGCCGGACGCGGCGTCCCCCGGTCCTGGTCCCCGCATTGCGGTATGCCACGCCGCGCAGCGTAACGGACCTCGATGCCGACCTTGCCTCCATGCTGACCCGCCGCGTGCGCAGCGGCCGCTGGGGCGTGATTGTCGTCTCGCTGACTCGCGGCGACACGCTCTACGAGATCAATGCCGACCAGCCGCTCCGGCCGGCCTCGACGATGAAGCTGTTTACCTCCGCGCTGGCGTTCGACCGGCTCGGCCCGGACTACGAGTTCGCCACGGATGTCCTACGCGATGGCCCCATCGACTCGGCCGGCCGCGTCAACGGCAACCTGATCCTGCGCGGCGACGGCGACCCGTCGCTGTCCAACCGGTTCCTGCGCGGAGAGCCGGACGCTCCGATGCAGAGCCTGGCACGAGCCGTGGCCGCCGCCGGGGTCAAGCATGTCCACGGTGATCTCATCGGTGACGCGACCGCGTTCGAGGCACAGCGGATCCCGGACGGCTGGTTGCGGCGATACCTGGAATCGGGCTACGCGGCCCGGGTATCCGCTCTCTCGCTGAACGACAATCTGATGTGGGTCGCCGTGGCGCCCGGCGCCGCCGGCAAGCAGGCGTCCGTCGGCCTCGAACCTTCGTCGAGCGCGGTTCCGATCACCAACGCGGTCCGTACCGTGGCCGGCAGTTCGGGCGCGAGTGTATCGGTGCATACCAATCCGGATGGCTCGGTCGTGGCCCGCGGGTGGATCGGGACACGCTGCGGGACGCGCCTCTACGAGTTGGTCATCGAAGACCCCGCGATGTTCACGGCCGGAGCGTTTCGCGACGCCCTCTCCGCAGCAGGCGTGACCGTCGATGGGAAGATTCGCGTCGCCCAGACTCCGGACGGCGCAATCAAGGTCGCGTCCCTCGCGTCGCCACCACTCGCCCGCATCGTCGCCGCGATGAACCGCGAGAGCATCAACCACTACGCCGAGCTGCTGTTCCGGGATGCGGTTCGCGGGCCGGAGCGCGAGACCGTCGGCTCCGCCGGATTGGGCGCGGCGATGCTCCAGAAGTTCATGACCGACCAGGTCGGCGCCGCGGGCGACGCGGTCAATGTCTCGGACGGCAGCGGGCTGTCGACGCTCGACCGCATCACGCCGCGGGCGATGGTCGACTTGCTGTCGTACGCCCACCGGTCTCTCTGGAGCGCGGCATTCCACGCATCACTCCCGGTGGCCGGCGAATCGGAGTTGCTCCGGAATCGCATGCGGCAGACTCCCGCGCAGGGCAACCTGCACGCCAAGACCGGCACCACCAACGACGTCATCTCCCTCGGCGGGTACGTCACGGCGATCGATGGCGAGATCCTGGCGTTCAGCTTTATCTACAACGGCCGCGACCGGTGGAACGCCAAGAGCACGATCGACGGGATGGGCGCGACGCTCGCATCATTCGTCCGCGATTGACGCTCTGCTTGCGCCCGCGGCGGAGTTCGCGATTGATCGGCGTGCCAATACGCCAACGCTCGCGGCCACACACGAATTCGTCCCTGGTAGGGGCCGGTCGCGACCGGCCCAGTAAGACGGTAGTTGCCGTCTCACCGCCCTGCGTCCGAGGGCGGGCTAGCTCCCCTCGTGGAAAAATGAAGCGAGTATCGGTGCCGCTTCTCGTGGCACGTCCGATCGCCAGACGCTGGCGTCGGCCCAGTCGCCGACCGGCCGCCCGCGGTCGCTGAGCGCGACGAAAGCGGGCAGCGGTCCCGTGTGGTAGTCGAGCCCGCTCCCCTCGAGTCGGCCGGCCCACGCGTCGACGTCGACCTGCACGACGTACGTACCGCTGAACACCCTCGAGAGCGCGGTATCCGACATCGCGTGCTCGAGCCAGTGGCACGCCCGGCACCACCGCGACGTCAGCTCGACATACGCCGCTTCGTGTGCCGACGCCGCTCGATCGACGGCCGCGGAAAGCTGAATCGGCAGCGCACCATCCTGGACGCGTAACGCGACGACCGAAAAAGGTGCCGGTGCTTGCGGCTTGGGCGTCCACGCCGGCGGCGGGACCCATGCCCCCGCACACCCAGCCGCGATTCCGCAGGCCGCCGCGATCGCCGCCAACCGGCTGAGCTGCGCTATTGGCCGCCCCTTTGCGGGCGCCGTTGCGGCTGCGCCTGCCAGCCCGCTGCGGTCCAGCCAGAAATCGGCCAAGGCGCCCCTGATTGTAACGAGATGGTCACGGATTGTCACGGCTGCGTAACACGATAAATGCGTGCGGCGCGCTATGCAATAGTTGCCGACCAGATGTGACGAACAGAATCCGTGCACGTGACAGCGTTCTATTACGATTCCCCCCATGCACATCGCCATCGCCTCAGATCACGCGGGCGTCGACCGCAAAGCCGAGGTCATGGCCGCGCTGCGCGCCGAAGGCCATGTGGTGGACGACCTCGGCACCGACTCCACCGCGCCGGTGGACTACCCTGACTACGCCGAACGACTCGGGCTCGCCGTGATCGAAGGACGAGCGGAACGCGGTGTGCTGATATGCGGAAGCGGTGTCGGCGCGTCAGTCGCGGCCAACAAGATCCCCGGCATCCGCGCATCCGTGTGCCATGACTCCTACTCCGCGCACCAAGGCGTCGAGCACGACAACATGAACATTCTGGTCTTTGGAGCCCGCGTCATTGGCCCCGAGCTGGCCAAGGAGCTGGCGAGAATCTTCCTCGCCGCTCGCTTTTCAGGTGAAGCACGCCACGTCCGGCGCCTGGCCAAGGTCCACGCGATGGAGGAGCGCTACGGGATGCATCTGCCTGTAGGCAGCGCCGCCCGCCCCTCGTGATGAGCGTGCGCGCCGATCTGGGCGCGTATTCCGGATTCGTGAGCGACACCATCGCACGGCTCGGTCGCGAGAACGTCACCGCACGCGTCTCGCAAGGCGACTACACCCTCTGGAAGCCGCAGCCGGCCGAGATCACGAACCGGCTGGGTTGGCTGGACATCGCCAGCCGCATGAGCGCCGCCCTCCCCGAGATCACCGATCTGGTCAACGCCGTCCGCGCCGACGGGTACACCGATGCCCTCGTACTCGGGATGGGCGGATCGAGTCTGGCACCCGAGGTGTTTCGCCAGACGTTCGGCGTCGCCCCAGGCTACCTCGACCTCGCGGTGCTCGACAGCACGGACCCGGATGCGGTCGCCGCAAACGCTCGCCGGCTCGACCCTGCCCGGACGCTCTTCCTCGTCTCGACCAAGAGTGGCGGCACCGTCGAGACGTTCTCGTTCTTTCGATACTTCTACCGCTGGGTCGTCCGTGCGCTCGGCACCGCTGCCGCTGGACGTCATTTCATCGCGATCACGGACCCGGGCAGTGCACTCGTCGGCACCGCGAACCAGTACGGCTTCCGGCACACGTTTCTCAATGACCCGAACATCGGCGGCCGGTATTCGGCGCTGTCGCATTTCGGACTCGTGCCCGCCGCACTCGTTGGCGCAGACGTCCCGCGCCTCCTGCAGCGCGCGACCGCGATGGAGCACGCCCTCGAGCCCGCGGCGCAGCTCGGCGCCACGATCGGCGAGCTCGCCACCCGGGGCCGCGACAAGCTGACGTTCGCGCTCTCCGCGCCAGTCGCGGGGTTTTCGTCCTGGGTCGAACAGCTGATCGCCGAGAGCACCGGCAAAGAGGGCAAAGGGATCCTGCCGGTGGCGGGCGAGCCGCTCGGGCCGCCCGCTGTCTACGGCGACGATCGCGTTTTCGTTTACCTCCGGCTCGCGAACGACACCACTCACGATGCCTCCATCGATGCACTCCGCACCGCGGGTCACCCCGTGCTCCGCATCGATCTCGCGGATCCGTACGACATTGGCGGCGAATTCGTGCGGTGGGAGATGGCGACGGCAGTCGTCGGATGGCGCCTCGGCATCAATCCCTTCGACCAACCCAATGTCGAGTCGGCGAAGGTGCTCGCGCGCAAGATGGTGAAGTCCTACGAGACCTCGGGCGCCCTCCCGGCGATCGCTGCCTCGGGCCACGGCGATGGCCTGACCGTCTACACGGCGGGGAACACGTCTCCCGCCTCGGGCGCCGGCACCGCAAACCCCGCGGATCTCGTGCGCGAGTTTCTGCGCGGTGTCCGCCCCGGCAACTACATCGCTCTGCAGGCCTACGTGACGCCGAGCGCCGAGACGACGGCCGCCCTGCAACGCTGGAGGGTCGCGTTGCGCGACCGGCTGCACGTCGCGACGACCGTGGGCTACGGCCCCCGTTTCCTGCATTCGACCGGCCAGCTGCACAAGGGGGATGCCGGCAACGGCGTGTTCATTCAGATCGTTACGGCGCCGCCGGCCGCCGACGTGCCGATCCCCGATACCGCGGATGCCGACACCTCGCACATGACGTTCGGCGTCCTGAAGGTCGCGGAGTCGCTGGGTGACCGGCAGGCATTGCTGGACGCGGGCCGTCGCGTGCTGCGCGTGGATCCCGATCACGCATCGGATGGCATCGCCCGGCTGACAGGCCTGCTACCCTGAGGCCGTCGTGATCACCGCCGTGATCTTCGATCTCGACGGCACACTCGTCCAAACAGAAACGCTTAAGGCGCAGTCATACGCGCAGGCGGCCGCCGATCTCCGCCCCGGTGTGGCCGTAGAGGATGTCGTGCAGGCGTACGACCAGTGCATCGGCCGCCCGCGCAATGAAGTCGCACAGACGCTACTGGATCATTTCGGGCTTCGCGACGCCGCGGCCGCCCGGGCGCCGGCGCTCGGCGTCGAGACGCCGCTGGACGCGTTTCTGGCGATCCGCATGCGCGACTACGAGGCGATGCTGAGCGACACGGCGCTCCTCAAGCGCCAGGAGTACCCCTACGCGACAGCGCTCCTCCGGCGAGTGCGGGCGGACGGATATGCGACGGCGCTCACGACCGTGTCGCACGCGGCGCAGGCCTTCATCGTACTCGACGCCCTCGGCCTGCGGGGCGAGTTTGATGTGATCGTGACCGTCGACGATGTCGCGCACGCCAAGCCGGATCCCGAGTTGTACCTGGCGGCCGCGAGCCGGCTGCACCGGCCGCCCGCCGACTGTCTGGCCATCGAGGACTCGCTGCCCGGCGTCCAGGCGGCCGTCGCGGCCGGCATGCGGTGCGTGGTCGCGGCCAACGAGTTGACGCGCGATGCGCTGCACGCGGCAGCACCGCTGCCTGGCGAACAGATTGTGGATGACCCGAGTCGTCTCGACGCGGTCGTCACCGCGGTGCTCACTACACGAGAGGAAGCGAACGCATGCAACTAGGGATGGTGGGTCTCGGCCGGATGGGCGCCAACATGACCACGCGCCTGATCCGCGGCGGCCACGAGGTCGTGGTCTTTGACCGTGATGCCAAGGCGGTCGCGACAGCGGCTGCCGCGCACGCGACGGGTTCATCGTCGCTCGAGCAGCTCGTCGCCCAACTCCGTGCGCCCCGTGCGGTCTGGGTCATGGTCCCCTCCGGGGATGCCACCGAGTCGACGATCCAGGCGCTCGGCACCTTGCTGAAACGCGGCGATACCGTCATCGACGGCGGCAACAGCAACTATAAAGACGGAATCCGCCGCGCCGCCGCACTCGCGGAACGCGGCGTCCAGTTCGTCGATGCCGGCACCAGCGGCGGCGTCTGGGGCCTCGCCGAGGGCTATAGCCTGATGGTCGGCGGCGACGCCGCCACCATCGAGCGGCTGCGCCCCATCTTCGAGACGCTGGCACCGGCCCCGCAAACGGGGTGGGCCCGGATGGGGCCCGTCGGGTCGGGGCATTTCGTCAAGATGATCCACAACGGCATCGAGTATGGCCTGATGCAGTCCTATGCCGAAGGGTTCTCGATCCTGCGGCACAAGAGCGAGTTTGCGCTGGACCTTCCACAGATCGCGGAAGTCTGGCGGCACGGGAGTGTCGTCCGGTCGTGGTTGCTCGACCTCACCGCCAATGCGCTTCGCGACAACCCGGCACTCGATGGCATCGCGCCATTCGTGGTCGATTCCGGCGAGGGGCGCTGGACGGTCGCCGAGGCGATCGATCTCGACGTGCCCGCACCCATTATCACGCAGTCGCTCATCGAGCGGCTGCGGTCCCGCGACTCCGACTCGTATACGGACAAGTTGCTCGCCGCCCTGCGCAACCAGTTCGGCGGGCACGCGATCAAGACCGAGCCGGTCCCGGGCTCGGGGAGCCGCACACCGTGACGCCCATCGATGTGACACCCATCGCTGCGCCCGGCAGAACGCCTGACGGCGCGGTGCCCCAGACGACCGAGCCCAGCATCTTCGTCATTTTCGGTGCGACCGGTGACCTCGCGAAGCGAAAAATCCTGCCCGCGATGTACGAGTTGCACGTCCACGGGCTGACCGATCGCGGATGCATCATCCTCGGCGTGTCTCGGGATGCGGCGATGGATGACGCGGCGTTTCGGGCCGTTGTCCGCGATGCCATACCGAAGGACAGCGGCGCACAGTCCGACATCGCGTCCTGGGTGGATGCGAACATCTACTACCAGCCGGTTGGCAACGGCGAGCCTGGTGACTTCGCGGCACTGAAGACCCGCATCGAAGGCCTGGAGCACGACCACAACATCGCGGGCAAGCGGTCGTTCTATCTATCGTTGCCGCCGGAGGCGTTCCCCTCGACCATCGCGGGATTGGGCGCCGCGGGTCTGAATCACAGCGCGGGGTGGACGCGGCTCGTCATCGAGAAGCCATTCGGCCGCGATCTCCCGTCGGCCGAGGAATTGAACCGGCTCGTCCACCAGTACTTCGACGAATCCCAGGTCTACCGGATCGACCACTACCTCGGGAAGGAGACGGTGCAGAACCTGCTCGTCTTCCGGTTCGCGAACGCGATGTTCGAATCGCTCTGGAACCGCGACCATATCGAAAGCGTGGAGATCACGGTGGCCGAGGAGCTCGGCGTCGAGCAGCGCGCCGGATACTACGAGCACGCAGGTGCACTCCGCGACATGGTGCAGAGTCATCTGACCCAGCTGCTGGCACTGGTCGCGATGGAGGTCCCAACCGCATTCGAGGCGGGGGCGATCCGGGAGGAGAAGATCAAAGCCCTCCGGTCGATTGCGCCGATCCGCGCCGACTCGGCCGTGTTCGGACAATACGCCGCGGGCCGCATCGATGGGAAGCCGGTACCCGGCTATCGGCAGGAACCGGGCGTGTCGCCGGCGTCCACGACCGAGACGTTCGTTGCTCTGCGCATCTGCCTCGACAACTGGCGGTGGCAGGGAGTCCCGTTCTACCTGCGGACGGGCAAGCGGATGGCGCGCCGCCTCACCGAGATCCGCGTGCGCTTCCGGCAAGCGCCCATCTGGATGTTCCGGACGGTCTCCGACGCGTCGCCGCAGGCAAATACGCTGGTCATCACGCTGCAGCCCAACGAAGGATTTCTGCTGTTCTTCGAGGTGAAGGCGCCCGGCGAACCGTTCCGCCTGCAGCGTCTCACGCTCCACTTCGACTACGACGAGGCGTTCAAGACCCTGCCCGAGGCGTACCAGACCCTGCTGCTCGACTTGCTGCGCGGCGATCAGACGCTGTTCGTGCACGCCGATGAAGTCGAGGCATCGTGGCGGGTGTACGCGCCGTTGCTCGCGCGAACGACGCCGCCGAATGCCTACCCCGCCGGGTCGTGGGGACCGGCCGAGACCAAGACCATCGTTCCGGATCGCGAGCCAAGGGAGCCGACCGACGCGCAGCGCACGGGATCGGAAAAAGCCGCCTGACGACCGTGCGCGAGGAATCCGTCTTCCCGGATGCGGAGGCGCTGAGTCGCGCCGCCGCCGCAATGATCGAGGAGGCCGCGGCCATCGCGACGACGGCGCGCGGGCGATTCGCAATCGCGCTGTCGGGCGGCAGCACGCCGCGCGCGCTGTACGAGATCCTCGCCGCAGACTACGCGACGCGCCTCCCATGGGCCGTGACACATGTGTTCTTCGGCGACGAGCGGTGCGTTCCTCCCGGCCACCCCGGCAGCAACTACGCGATGGCGCACGAGTCGCTCCTGGCACGGATACCCGGACTCGAATCGCGCACGCGCCGCATTGAAGGCGAACGGCCGCCCGCCGACGCCGCGTCACGCTACGCCGAGATGCTGCATCGCGAGTTTCCGCACACTGCCGGAACGTCGGCCACGACGTTCGACGTGCTCTTGCTCGGGGTCGGATCGGACGGTCACACGGCGTCACTCTTCCCGGGAAGCGCTGCGCTGAGCGAGCGCTCGCGCTGGGCGCTTGCGACGGAGGCGCCGCCCGAGGCCGAGGTCAGGGACCGGGTCACGCTGACGTTTCCCGCGCTGGATGCGGCGCGAACGACGCTCATCCTGTGCGCCGGAGCCGGCAAACAACCCATCGTCGCGCAGATCCGCGCTGCCGGAGCTCGGGCCGGCGACCGCTATCCCGTCGCGCGTGTCACGGCACGCGGGACGGTGCACTGGCTGCTGGATAACGCGGCGGCTGGACTCTGACGCGGACGATCCGAGGCCGGCGCGCTCAGCGGCCGCGCCGCTTGCGAGGGCCCGGTCCGCCGCGCCCGCGCGCATTCCCCGGTCCGCGAGACCCCCGCGGCGGCTGATGGTCCCGCCGCTTGCTGCCCCGGCCCCGTGACGTGCGTGCGCTCTCCTTGCGGCCCGCGTATTCGCGCTTGAGACGAGCCGCTTCTTCGGGAGGTGGCGCGACGTCCGCGGATTCCCGCTCCGTCTCGAGCTCGAAGCCATAGTACTCCATCCGCCGCTCGGTCGCGAACGGAATACCGCGGCGTTTCGGATCGAAGACCAGAGCGGGAGCGCCACGGGTGGCGTATCTCCGGATCAGATCCATGGGGATCTGTGTTCCCTCGATCGCCGCCCGCGGAACACCCCACCGGTCTGCGAAGTAGCGCAGCGTCCCGGCGATCGCGCCCCAGCTTCCGCACACACTCGAGCGCGACACCCGTGCGGGTTCGCCGTCGGCCGTTTCCTCGTCGATCACCAGATCGAGCGGCATGTACTGCGCGACGAGTTCCGCGAACGCACGCCGGATCTCGTCGGTGGCCTGTGGCATCGTCGTAGGGAGCGGGAACCCGACGCTTCGGCAGACGCTCGCCAGCGCGAGGGCGGCATCTTCGAGCGCCTTGACCAGCACACCGCGGCGATCGGCCCATTCCTCGATCCGCTCGTCGAACAGGTGCCGGGGCAGTCCGTAGACCTCACCCACCGCCCCGCATGCCGTGTAGGCGGCTGCGTAGACGTTGTACGCCGTGAGATGGTCGCTTCCCGCAACGACCAACCCCGACAGGTCGCGATCCTCACGGGTCATGCGGTGCAGCGATTCGATCGCGCTCATGACGGCGATGTATGGCAGGATCGTCTCGCTCGCGTTGACCACCAGCTCCGCCCACGGCCGGTCCACGGGCAGGGCTTCGACCGCCCGTCCGTATGCCGACAGTCGTCCGGTTTCCGGATCGATGATGCCGCGGTGCTCGAGCATCGCGACCGCCCGCTGGTACGCGACTCGATCGAGCGGCACTGGCAGGTCGAGATCATGCGCCCGGACGCCGAGATCCGCGCACGTCATGGCGACACGCTCGGAATCGCCGGCCAGTTGGAATTCCGGTTCTACGGGGCGCAGCGAGGCGAAATCGATGTCACGGTCCGACAGGATGAACACACGGCCGCCGGCGACCCGGCCATGGACGCGTCCCGCCATCTGCAGGATCTCGTTGGCACCGAGGTGGACCCTGGTGAGAATGTTCCGGCCGTGCTCGATCACGTTGGTGAAACGGGTGTCGTCGATCACCACCGTGTCGAGCCCGCGCACGTTGAGCGCGCTCTGGCCCGCGGCCGTCATCGCGAGGACGAAGGGCTTGGGCGCTCCGCCTTCGAGGAAGGGCCGGATGATGCGGATCGGCTCCCCGCCGTGATAGAACGCCGCCGTGATCCTGGGAAATCGTGCTCCGACAACGCTCGCCGCGTCCTCGACCGCGGCGCGCGTGGGGAGAAACACGCCGACGCCACGACGGTCGCGGACGACTTCGCGGAGAAAGTGGTCGTCGAGGAACGCCATCGGCTCCTTGCGCACGACCTTGACCCGCGCGGCCAGTGAGGCGTCGAAGGCGGTGCTCTCGATGACCGAGGCCGACCCGAGGTACCGCGCGTAGAACCGCGGGTCCACGGTCGCTGACAGCCAGATGAACCGGCACCCGGTGCGCTTGCCCAGAGCGAGGCAGAGTTCCAGCTCGGCCGACGTCTGGTGGATTTCATCGACGACCAGTGTGTCGGTCGCCAGAATGTCCCCATCCTGGAACCACCGGCGCGCAATCCCGGTGGTCACGATGATCACGTTCCAGGTAGGCGTCTCCGGCGTGGCCTCGCGCTCGCGGTTGACGACTCCGACGCGCAGGGGTCTTCCGCCGAGAATGACCTCGGCGATCGGCCGGATGGCGAGCGTCTTGCCCGTCCCCGTGCCAGCCACGATTCCGAATCCCGCCTTGCCAGCCGCGAGATCACGGACCTCGGCGCCGTGCGTTCGTTCGAGAAACGTGTCGAGGTGCAGTCCCATCGCGATCTCGATCGTCTCGCACGCGGCCCGGGTCGGCGCAATGACGATGACGCGGCCCGTCGGAGGACGGGCCGCCACGAACGCGTTGTGATCCGGCGGGAGATACCGGTCGGTGACCGCGCGGTAGGTCACGCGCGCGGCTCAGCGCCGCGGACGTGCCGGGACTTTCGGCGGAGACGACGCCTGCTGGTGGGGAGGCGAGAAATGCGAGGCCGGAGCGCGGGCGGGAGCAGGCTTTGGGGCGTTCGCCGCACCCGGCGTGGCAGGACCGGATTCGCCCGCCGCCGGATGCGCTGGGGCAACCGATCCAGTCGTGTGCGCATCCGTCTGCGTTTGCCCATGGTCCGATACGGCGGCGTTGTCATGCCCGCCAGCCGAAACAGCCGGCATACCCGGGTTGCCGGCGCCCTGCCCATCCAGAACTGCCTGGCGCGGCTTCCCGAACACGACGTGAGAGTTCGGCGACCGGACCCGAATGGCCTTGGCGCACTCAGTCGGCGCCGGTTGGCGGTCGGGCGGGACGCCGCCCACCCACACACGGCACATTCCCGCTGGTGGCGCGTACCGGGTCGGGACCGCCGCCTCGAGCTGGGCATCCCGCTCCCGGACCGACTCGGGCGGACCGTACCGGCGTTCGCCGCCGGCCGCGGGTGCCGGCGCGGCGCCTGAATCGTGCGACACGCGGACCGCCTGCGCGGTCTGGGCATTCCCGGTCGCCGGCAGGGACAACCACGCGACTTGCAGCAATACGAGCAAGGCCCGTCGCCAGAGGCGGCCGGGTACGCCAATCAAGGTCCCTGCGCTGCACAATCGCACCGAAGTCCGTACCCCGTTCCTTTCGTACCGGTCCACTCCGGACAGCGCCGGGCCTGTCCCCGCCCTTCATCGCGGCCGGAAACGGTACCTTCGGGACCCCCCGGCCGCTACCCTCTCCACGACGCGGCCACGGACGCGGCCCTGCGGCCGCGATGGTGTGGCCGGTCTCGGCGGCCGGACCGAGCCAGGCGTCCCCGTCCGTCAGTCGCCGAATGAGATTCCAGTCGCCCGCGCGGTCATGACGACGTCGCTGGCGGGATCGACCCGCTTCGGGTGGCGGAGCACCTCTCGGATGGGAACGGTCACGATGTGCGGCGATTGCAGTGCCACCATGTGGCCCCACCGTTCGTCCGCGACAGCCCGCACCGCAGCCCCGCCGAAGCGAGCGGCGAGTAGGCGGTCGTAGCCCGTCGGCATCCCGCCGCGCTGCAGGTGTCCCAGGACGAGGGACCGGGTCTCCTTGCCGGTTCGCTCCTGAATCTCGCGGGCGATGGAGCTCGCGACGCCGCCCAGCCGCGGCATCTCACCGGGCAGCGATGCCCCGATCCGTGAGGCTGCGCCGCCCGCCGGGAACGCACCCTCGGCCGTGACGATGATCGAGAAATACCGCCCCGCGCGATCGCGGGCGCGGACTTTTTCGCATACGCGCTCGATGTCGAACGGAATCTCGGGGATCAGGATCACATCGGCGCTGCCGGCCAGCCCGCAGTGGAGCGCAATGAAGCCGGCGCTTCGGCCCATCACTTCCATCACGATCACCCGGTCGTGGCTCTCGGCCGTCGTATGCAGCTTGTCGATCGCTTCGATCGCGGTGCTGACGGCGGTGTCGAATCCGAAGGTCGAGATGGTGCCGGCGACGTCGTTGTCGATGGTCTTCGGCACGCCGACGATCCGCATGCCCTGGTCGCACAGTTGCTGCGCGATAGCCAGCGATCCATCGCCTCCGATCGAGATGATCGCATCGATGCCGCGAGCGCGCGCGTTGGCGATCAGTTCGCCGGACCGATCCACCTCCTCCACCGTTCCATCCGGGCGGGTGCGGTGGTAGTGGAACGGGTTGCCCCGGTTCGTTGCGCGAAGGATGGTGCCGCCGAGGTGCCCGATGCCGCGCACGGAATCGCGGGTGAGTGGCACCACCTCGTCATCGCCCAGGAGCCCCGCGTACCCTTTTCGGATCCCGTACACCTCCCACCCGCGGTCGAGCGACGCGAGCACCGCCGCCCGAATCACCGCATTGAGACCCGGGGCGTCACCCCCTCCCGTGGATAGTGCGATCCGCATGGGAAGAAGATAGTGTCACGCGATGCCGCTCACCGGGCGTGGAAGCTTGGCGGCCGGCGGTTGCGATTGGCGCGTTATCGCGCGGGCGCGCGCTGCAGCAATCTCATCACCTCACCCGGCTCCGCGTGCCGTTTGAGTTTCGATTTCTCGAACACCGGCGCGCCGTCGCGCATGACTTCGAACCGGCCGCCTTTCGACGGGATGAGCGTCACCGTCGCGCCCGGATACGCGGCGCGGATCTCGGCCATCAAACTGACAGCCCGTGGTTTGTAGTTTCAGACGACGCAGTATTCGATCGTGACGGTCATCGAAATCCCCGTTTGTAAATCCATGCTGATCGTGCCCGCCCGGCCTCGGCCCTAGGCTGCCGCCACCGTCCCGAAGTCGTACCCCGGCACGGAGATCCGCGGGATCGGCTGGCCAAGCATCCGCTCGATCGTTCGGACCATCGCGATCTCGTCGGCGGACATGAAGGTGAACGCGTCACCGGTCTGCGCCGCGCGCCCCGTCCGGCCGATCCGGTGCACGTAATCCTCGGGCTGCTGCGGCACATCATAGTTGATCACGTGCGAGATGCCGGACACGTCGAGTCCCCGCTGCGCGATATCCGTCGCCACGAGAATGCGGGCTGCCCCGGACTTGAATGATTCGAGTGCGCGGGTCCGCTGGGACTGCGACTTGTCGGCGTGCAGGGCGATGGCGGCGATGCCGGCCCGATCGAGGTGCCGCACCACGCGGTCCGCGCCGTGCTTGGTCCGCGTGAAGATGAGGACCGAGTCCATCTGGTCGTTGCGAAGCAGCTCGATCAGCAATGCGCTTTTCCGTTCGCGAGGGACCGGATAGACCGCATGCGTCACCGTGCTCGCCGCCTCGGATCGCCGCCCAACCTGCACGACGACGGGCTTGCGAAGGTACTTGCGGGAGAGCGCCTCGACTTCGGCCGGCATCGTGGCGCTGAAGAGCAGCGTCTGGCGGTAGCGCGGCAATTGCTCCACGATCCGGTTGAGCTGCGGCGCGAACCCCATGTCGAGCATGCGGTCGGCTTCGTCGAGCACCAGGAACTCGAGTGCGTCAAAGCAGACGTTCTGCCGCTCGAGGTGGTCGAGCAGTCGCCCGGGCGTCGCCACGACGACATCCACACCAGCTCGCAGCGCCCGTTCCTGCGGCTCGATCGGAACGCCGCCGTAGACGGGGATCACGGACACGGCCGCGTGCCTGGCGTATTTCACGAAGCTGGCCTCGACCTGAGCCGCCAACTCCCGCGTCGGCGTCAGGACCAGCACTCGCGTTCGCCTCGGGCCCCCGAGGAGGCGCTGTACGATCGGGAGGGTAAAGGCGGCGGTTTTGCCGGTGCCGGTCTGTGCCAGCCCGATGATGTCGCGCCCTTGAAGCACCCGGGGAATGGCGTCCCGCTGAATGGGCGTGGGCTCGGTGTATCCTGCGTCCTGCACTGCGGCCAGGAGCTCGGGCACGAGGCCCAGCTCGCCGAACGTGGTCACACGGTCTTCTATTTCGGGATCCATGACGCTGTGAAATTGGCAGCCTGCAAAGGTGAGCCAATGTCCACGTGCGACAGGAATCGGCCCTACGGGCAACGGGTCGCCGATTGCGGCGCCCGGGCGTTCACCCGTTCACGAATTGTAACCCCTTGTCCCGCTTTGCGCTACGCGGAGGCGCTTTGCGCTGCGAACGTCAGACCAGATCGATCTGCCGTCCGGCCGCACGGGCGATGATGCCGATGCGCAGGGTTACGTCCGCCCAGCGCTCGTCCCCCGCACTACTGTGCTCGAGCGGGAACATCGGCCACACGAACGGGCTCGTTGAGCGCGGCATCGCCATGCCTTTGTGCGGGTGCCAGACACCGGTGCGATCGCAATCGTCCGCGAAGCGGTCCAGCATCTTGGTCCAGTTCTCGTTGCGGCGCAAAAAGCCGAGTCGTGCCATGAGCTCGAGCCACATCAGTGCCGCCGGGACATCGGCTTCGACCGCGTTCCGGTGCGGGAGCATGTCGCCGAGCACGAAATGGGGCTGGAGCGTGATCGTTCCGCCCACGAGCTGTGCGGACTCCTGTCGCGGCAGCGGCTGCGTCAGAAACGTATAGAGCCGCTCGATGTGCTCGTGGTATTCGCTCCGGAAGAAGGGCATGTGCGCCAGCATCGTGAGCGCGTTCACCGTCGGCGGCGCAGCTTCAGGCGCCAGCACCTGCCGATTCCCCACTCGTATCCACGGCTTTTGCGCCAGCGGAGACTTGAGGTACGCGTTGATGCGGTCGAGAATCCGGCGCGCGGCGCCGCGCAGACGAGGGTCGCCCTCGTATCCGGCCTGTGCCAGCGTGGCAGCGGCAGCTTCCCGAAGAATCGCCCGGCCGCGTCGCGTTGCGTCCTCGTCCGGCTTCCCCTTCCCGGGTGTGAACTCGAAGAGGTACGCCGGATCGTCGTCTTCGGCCAACAGCCGGAATAGCAGCCGGCGCACCCGCGCCAGAGGCGGTGATTCGCGGTCCCACCCGTATTCGAGAAGCCGCCGCACCGCTGGGACGGTACCGACACCCTCGAAATGCTCCGCGCGGGCCGACGGGATCCCCAACATCGTTCGGCCCCACCGCCCGTCCGCCTGCTGGGTCATGGCCAGCTGGACGGCCGGCGCATACGCATAGGCCAACTCGCCGGCATGCGGCGAGTTGATCTTGGCGACCTCGGCAATTGCCCTGTACTGTAGCGGGGGCGCCGCGTGTGTCAGCAGCCACTCCAGCGCAAACCGAACCGGCATCGCCGGCGGGGGCGGTGGAGGGGGTGCGCTCGGCGGCGGGAGCACGGGAGCCGTTATCGGCGCGCTGGCGGATCCCGGCGCGGGCGCACTGGCGGTCGGGATTCCGATCGGGATTCCCGGTGGAATTGGAGGAGGAGCGGTCACGCGTAACGTTAGCATATTTTTCAGCCGCCCGGCAGGGCTTTGAGGCCCGCTGCACGCTGCCGGCACCACGCCGCCGCCCGCGCGCGCATCGCTCGGATGTGATGGTTGCGGCTCGCAGTCCGGCCACTTGCCGTGCATGCCGTCAGCCAGGAGTCGCCCGTGCGCGGTGAGTTCGTCGATCTCGGGGAGAACCGCCTCTATTACTACGCCGCGGGCACCAGGGGCGCCGGAGGGCCCGTCCTGCTGCTGCACGGATTCCCCGCATCCTCGTTTCTGTGGTCCGCTGTCGTCCCGCGTCTGCCGGCGGGCCATCGGGTCATCGTCCCGGACTTACTGGGATTCGGGCGTAGCGAGCTGCCGCGACGCGGCCATACGAGCGCCGACCTCACCGTCGCCGGCCACGCGCATCGCGTGACGCAGTTGCTCGATGTGCTCAACGTCGGAGAGGCCTGCATCGTCGGTCACGGCTTCAGTGCGGCGGTGGCACTCGCCATCGCCATCGGGCAACCCAACCGGGTGACGCGGCTCTGCCTCGTGAACGCCGTGACCGCGGCGAGCTGGCCCGCTCGCGAGGTGCGGTTGGCACGCGCGGTCATCGCCTGCGCGCCGGTCCTTCCACCGGGACAGATGATGCGGCTGGCGCGCCGCGCTCTCCGCCGGGGGTTCGCGAATCCCGCCCAACTCGCACATTCCGCTGACCACTACCTGAGGGCTTTTCGATCGCCGGGGGGCCGGTCGCTCCTGCTCGCTCACCTCCGCGCGCTCACCCGGCCACCGGCGCCGATTTCGCCCAGCCTTCTACCCGCGGTGCCGACAAGCATCATCTGGGGCGACCGCGACCGGCTGCTCACCGTCGCCTCGGGGCACGCTCTCCGGATGCTCATCCCACAGGCGACGTTCGACGTCGTGACTGGCGGTCACTACACCCCCGAGGAGTCACCGGCGCAGGTGGCGACGATCGTCAGCCACCTGCTGTCCGCGGCGCCGGTCAGGACGTGAGCGACTCCAGCCGGGACTCCAGCTCTGACGCCATGCTGGGGTGGCCAAAGCGATGCGCCGCGGCAATGCCCGATTGCAACGCCTGCCGCGCGTCGGTGAGACGCCCGAGCTCCACGAGCGCCTCGGCGTAGCGGCCCCACCCGTTGCCCTCGTCGTCGTACGCGCCCAGATACACCACGTAGTGGTCCGCCGCCTCCTGGTACGACCCCTCCTTCATCGCTTCGTTGGCGAGACCGTATTGCGCCAGCGCATTGGCCGGATTCTTAGCCACCATCTGGCGAAAAGCATCAAGTCGTGATGGACTCATGGCGTATGCGGGCTCGGGGAACGCGGGGCTAACTCATCGGCCCCGTAGCGGCTTCCTGGGTTCCACAGCAGCCAGCTCATGATTCCATTGTCGTAGCCGGCCTGAATCTGCGCCCGCACCTGCGCGGCACCGTAGTGCGGCGGCCCGAGCGTGAAGTCCTGGTACCACGGACGGATCGTGGCGGCGCCCGTGAGCTTGGCACTGCGGCGCTTCGCATCCTTGAGCGTGTGGTCGATGACGGCGTATGGATGCGCGTTCGGATCGGCGAGATCGTACGTCCCCTTCGCGTAGTGCGAGGGATAGCTCATGGGCAACACGACGTCGACCTGATCGGCGAACATCTCCCACCGCTGCCCGATTCCCATATCGGTGGTGTCCGAAGCCGTGAGGCCGAACACATCCGCCGTCACCGGGACGTGGAGCGGAGCGAGCGCCGCACGCGTGAACGCAAGCTGGTCGTGAATGACCTCAGCGCGCTTCCGTCCGTTGGCGAGCGGGAACGTCGCCTCGGTGACCAGCCGCTTATCGTCCGGGAAGCGCACGTAATCGAGCTGCACTTCGCTGAAGCCGAGCGAGACCGCCTCCCGGGCAAGATCGGCCGCGTACTGCCATACGGCGCGTTGATTGGCGTCGAGCCAGGGCCTCCCTTGCCGGTCATGCCACGGTCTGCTCGGGTCCGCGCGCAGCCGGATCGCCCAATCAGGCCGGCGGGTGGCGAGCAACGGATCTTTGGCCACGACGATTCGCGCGATCGGATAGATCCCGTGCACTCGCATCGTGTCGAGCAATGCGCGGATACGTGCGCCGGTGAGCGGTCCCACGGTGTCCGCGCCGATCTCGTGGGCGAGCGGGACGCGAGAACGGTACAGCACGAGGCCGCGGTCATCCTTCACGTCGATCACGAGCGCGTTGACTTCCGTAGTCCTCGCCACGCGGATGAGTTGCCACACTTTCGTGCCGGTCGCGGCCCACCGGTTCACGTACAAGCCTCGAACCACAGCAGGGGTCTTCATCAGCGGGGCGGGGGGATGATCGACGGAATCGGGCGCGAGGGCGTTGTCCGCGACACCGCGCGGCACGGGCTTCGCTCCGGAGCTGGCGCCCTGCGCACGAGCCGCGTTCGCGCCACCCCCCAACACCAGGCCGCTCCATACGATCCCGATCGCCGGCAGCATCCGGACGCCACGCCGCGAGATCATTCGCCGCGAGATCATTCGCCGCGAGATGAGTCGGGGCGCAGACGGAGTGCGCCCCACAGGAGCGGCAACGTCGACAGACTCACGCCGCGATAGGCGGGATCGAATCCGAACAGCACCACCCGTCCCTTCCCCTGCGGGATGTCGGTGATGGCGGGCCGTCCGTCATACGCGCGCGCCACCTCCGGCGAACCCATCGCGATGTCGCTGGCGTCATAGCGCGCCACAACTCGCGCGTGGACCGTATCGGGGGCGAAGACCGTGGCCGGGCCGCCCGCCACCCACGCCACGGCATGCGCGACCATGTCCGCGGCGACTGTGCTCCCGCGATCGATGCCGACGCGGACGAGCGCACTGTCGCCGTCCGTGGCCGCGATGTCGTCGAAACGTCCCGGCAGCCGCAACGTCCGAATCGCCCACTGCGCACCACTCCCCACCGCCACGATCGTCCCGCCCGCATCGAGAAAGGCGCGAAGCCCCGACCCATCAAGCGTCGCGAATGCCGCGGCCCCGCCGTCCGGCAGCAGCACGACATCGTATCGTTGTCGCAACGCGCCGCCGGCCAGGAGCGCGCCGGCGGCAAGCGGCGCATAGCGCACACCGTACCGATCGAGCGTGGACCGCGTCCACGCCATCGGACGCCCGACGCCGGCCGGAACGTAGACGCCGACGACCCGGCGCGCGGAATCTCCGAGACCGGCCGGCGTACCATATCGAGGCGCCCGCGGCACCACCGGCGGCGTCACCGGAATCGGAAAGGAATCCCGGACTGCGGCGACACCCACGCCCAGCAGCGCGGGGAGCGCGGGCGTCACAGTATCGGCACCTGTCCGCACGGGGGTGCTGCGAGGCCCGCTCGCCGTATCAGGACGCGATGCGAGCACCGCCGCCGCGTCCGCGTGTGGCTGCGACGCCAGTACGATGTATGCGCCGGCGGAGTAGCGCACGCGACCCGACGCGAACGGGACCAGCGCCCGCCGGACCTCAATGCCGCGATCGTGGAGCACGCCAAGCAGTGTCAGAAGCGCGGTCTGATCGGGCTGCTGTTGGGGGATGATGTACGCGATCACTTCCCCTGCCTCGTGCCGCGCGGCACATGGTATCTGGGGACCACCCGCCCCGGCGGCGACGACAAGCGGCACGAGCGCAAGCGGCACGAGCGCAAGCCGCACGCGCACGGTGCCAGCCACGCCCCGCTTCGCCAGAGAGTTCACGCGCGACATGTCGGAAAGCCGCGACCGCGCCGCCTAGACGGCCTTCAGCTCCTCGGCCGCGCTCAGCACGTGCGCAATTTCCCGCGACAGCGCACGCGCCTCCTGTGTCGCGGTGGCCACGTCGTCGATCGCCGACTGCACGCCCGCGGAGCGCAGCCGGAGCAGGTCGAAACGAATGTTCTGCAGAATGATGCCCGCGCTCTCGAGCTGCGAGAACAGCCCCGCCCGCCGATCAGACAAGTCCTGGAGCGTCGCCCGCTGGCGCCGGAGCAAGGCGAGCCGCCGGTCCCGGTCGGGTGCGGAAATATCCAGCTCCGCCACGCCGATACGTTTGTCGAGTTCCGGCAGCGCATCGGGCGCGAGATCGCCATCGAGACGGTGTAGCGCGGTCGCCAGCCCGGCGATCCGCATCGCCAGCGCGTCGACCGTCTGCACGACATCGGGCAGCATGGCGCGGTCCGCGGCACCCAGACGCCCGACGAGGTCCCGGACCGCCGCCCGGTCGGCGGCGGCACGCCGTACCTGTGGGCCGTATGCGCCGTTCAGGATCTCCGGGGGGGCGAGCGTGGCCGCCTGGTCGGGGGTGGGTACCGGCGAAGCCGCGATCGGCGCCGGAGACGGCACGCGCGGCGGCGCCGCCGGACCAGCGACCGCCCACGACGGCGCTTCGCCGGCATTGACCTGCCGCATCCGCTCGCGGAACGCCGTGCGCTTGTCTTTGTTGAAGAGAGCGCGTGCGCCGTCGATCGACTCTGCGGCCACATCGAAGAACAACCGGTCCCGCGAGTGCTTGAACACGTCGCGCCAGTCGTATCCGTTGCTCCAGAGCTTCGCGTATTTCCACGCCAGCCACACCGAGAGGAACAGCGCGATGCCAAGCGGATCGGAATCGGCCCCGATGATGGACCACAGGACACAGCCGACGATCCCGACACCGAACCGCGCGAACGACCGCCGGAACTTCACGACCAGGGGCGCCGACCAGCGTGCCTGATCGGGTGTCGATGCCACCGCGGCAGCGCTCATCGCCGGCGCGGCCACGACACCCGGACCCGCGCCAGTGGCCGCAGCGGGTGGTGCGCTCGAGCGCGTGCGCGCCGGAGCCGGCGGTGCCGTCCCGTGCTCGCCCTGTTCGAGTGCGCGAACGAGCGAGCCGGCATCGGGGAAGCGGTCGGCCGGCTGCTTCTCCAGCAGGCACATGACAATTCGCGCGAGCCACGGCGGCAGATCCGGCACGTGTTCGGTGATCGGAACCGGCTTCTCGGAGATGTGCTTCACGAGCAGGGCGCCCGTTCCGGTCCCCCGGAACGGCACATCGCCGGACAGCATCTGGTACGCCACGATGCCGAGCGAATACAGATCGCTCCGGCCATCGACTTCGCGATCGCCCGCGCACTGTTCAGGACTCATGTACGTTGGCGTTCCGATCGCCACGCCGGTCGCGGTCAGACGCGAGTCCGCTCCGCCGCTGGTGCTGATGGCGCGCGCGATACCGAAGTCGGTCACCATCGCGCGTCCGCCGTCGGACGACAGCAGGACGTTGTCCGGCTTGATGTCCCGGTGGATCACGCCCCGCGAATGGGCGTAGGCGAGCGCGCTCGCGACCTCCGTCAGCAGCCGTATCGACTCGGGGACCGGCACGCGGGTGTTCCCCGAGAGCCGTTTGGCCAGCGTGTCACCGTCGACGTACGCCATGACGAAGAACACCAGCCCCTCACGCTCATCGACCGTGAAGATCGGAACGATGTTGGGATGCGACAACTGCGCGGCGGTCTCGGCCTCACGGAGGAATCGGGACCGGATGTCGGAGCGGAACGACAGCTCCGGGGGCAACACTTTGATGGCGACGGGCCGCTTGAGCCTGCGGTCCCGCGCGAGATACACGATTCCCATCCCGCCCCGCCCGATCTCCCGGTCGAGCTCGAATGTCTGTGCGAGCACTTGCTCGACACGTGCAAGGAGCTCGGTGTCGGCCGCCGACGCCACGGGATCGGACATTCCCAAAGATTAACACCACTAACGACTTGCTGCAGCAGGCGGATCGGCCGGAGTGGCGCCACCCCTTCCGGTGCACGGCAGGCGCAGTCCCGCCGTCCTGGCGGTGCCAGGTGTCACGACGGCGGAGGCGCGTTGCCATTCACGCCGCGATGGCGTAACTCCCCTGGAACCGCTCGTGCAATGGATGCCGGTCGTACGTAACGGATCGGCGGGGCGGCCCTGAGAGGCTTGCCCCAGTTTTCCATTTCGCTCAAAGGTATGTCCCATGGCTCAACGTCAGACGCTCGCTGTCCTGCCACTCCGCGGGACGGTCATCTTCCCGGGCCTCACCGCGCCCATCGCCGCCGGCCGGCCAGGCACTCTGCGGGCCATCGAAGCCGCGCTCAAGGGCGATCGGCTGGTCTTCGCCGTCGCGCAGCGCGACAACACCGACGAGCCCGCGCCGGAGATCCTCTATTCGATGGGCGTGATCGCCCGCATCGGGCAGATCCAGCGCGGCCTGGGCGGCGTTCAGCTCCTGCTGCAAGGCGAGCAGCGCGCCACCGCGCTCCAGTACAACACCTCCGAAGGCTATCTGTCCGCCACGATCGTACAGTCGGAGGAGATGACCCCGCTCAACGAGCAGGATCCGGCGTTCGAAGCGCTGCATAAGGAGATCCGCGAGCGCGCCGCCGAGTTGGGCGAGCGGCGAGGTCTGCCCGAGGAGGTCGTGCACCAGGTACTCGACTCCGTCACCGATCCGGGCAAGTTCGCGGACCTCGTTGCGGGCTACATCGAGCTCACGGTGGCCGAGAAGCAGGGCCTGCTCGAGACGCTGAGTGTCGAGGAGCGCCTCCGGCGCGTCCTCGTGCACGTGCAGCGCCAGATCGGCCTGCTCGAGGCACAGGAAGAGATCAAGTCGCAGGTCCAGGAAGAGCTGGGCGAGCGGCAGCGTGAGATGTATCTCCGCGAGCAGCTCAAGGCCATCCAGAAAGAACTCGGCGATGACGACCAGGCGCGCGAGGTCGTGGAACTGCGCGAGAAGCTCGCGAAGCTCGAGCTGCCCAAAGAGGCTCGGGCCGAAGTCGAGCGCGAGTTGGGGCGCCTCGAGCGCGCCGGCCGCGAATCGATGGAGGCGCAAGTGATCCGGACGTATCTGGAATGGATCGCCGAGCTGCCGTGGAACACGCGATCGGACGACCAGCTCGACCTCGCTCACGCCGAGCGTGTGCTCGACGACGATCACTACGGGCTGCAGGATGTGAAAGATCGGGTGCTCGAGTTCCTGGCCGTGCGCCAGTTGCGGGCCAAGGAACTGGCGGCGGAGCTGGAGAAGACCGGCGAGCTGCCGGCCGCCAAGCTGCGCGCGAACAAGGACGACGCGACGCCCTCGCTCGGAACCCGCGACGACGAGAACCGCCAGATTACCGACACCCGCGAGGCGAAATCGCGTGCGATGGCCAAGGGACCCATTCTCCTCTTCGTGGGTCCGCCAGGCGTCGGCAAGACGTCGATCGCCAAATCGATCGCACGGTCACTCGGCCGCGAATACGTCCGCGTCGCCCTCGGCGGCGCCCGCGACGAAGCGGACATCCGCGGACACCGGCGCACGTACGTTGGCGCGATGCCCGGACGCATCGTGCAGGGCATCAAGCAGGCGGGAACGAAGAATCCCGTCTTCCTGCTCGATGAAGTCGACAAGCTCGGGACATCGTTTCAGGGCGACCCGGCAGCCGCGCTGCTCGAGGTGCTCGACCCCGCACAGAACGACACGTTCACCGACCACTACCTCGGTGTGCCGTTCGACCTGAGCGAAGTGCTCTTCATCGCGACAGCCAACTTCATCCAGAATATTCCGGCGCCGCTCCTGGACCGGATGGAAGTGGTGGATTTTGCCGGCTATACCGAACGCGAGAAGGCGGAGATCGCCAAGAAGTATCTGGTACCCCGCCAGCTCGAGGACGCCGGCCTCGCCTCCAAGCAGGTCAGCTTCACCGATGACGCGGTCATGGCCATCGTGTCGAAGTACACTCGCGAGAGCGGCGTCCGCCAGCTCGAACGGCAGGTCGGCGCCGTGGCGCGCAAGGTGGCGCGCAAACTGGCCACCGGTGAAGCCACGCATCTCGAGATCACCGCCGAGGACGTGCGAGAGCTCCTCGGACGCCCCAAGGTGCACCCCGAGCGCGCCAACGAGGAGAACGAAGTCGGCGTCGCAACCGGGATGTACTACACGCCGATGGGCGGCGACATCATGTTCGTCGAGGCCGCCATTCGCCGGTTGTACGGCCCACGGTCGACCGATGACCGCGTGCAGGTCAGCGGCTGGGGAAATGTCTCGCTGATCCTGACAGGCCAGCTCGGTGACGTCATGAAGGAATCGGCGCGCGCGGCACTGACCTATGCCGCGACCCACGCCTCCAGGCTCCAGATTCCGGAGGATCGTCTCGGCTCACTCGAGGTGCACGTCCACGTCCCCGCGGGAGCGATCCCCAAGGACGGCCCGTCCGCCGGTGTGACCATGGCGACCGCGGTGGTCAGTGCGATGTCCGGGCGCGCGGTGCGCAAGGACGTGGCGATGACCGGTGAGATCACGTTGCGGGGACGCGTGCTGCCGATCGGTGGCCTCAAGGAGAAAGTGCTCGGCGCACACCGGGCCGGCATCACGACCATCGTGCTGCCGAAGGCCAACGAGGCGGATATCGAGGATATCCCGGAAGAGGTTCGCCACGCCCTGGAGTTCCACCCGGTCGACACGCTCGACGAAGTGCTCTCCGCCGCGCTGCTGCCGGCACCAGTACCGGTCGTCTCACGGAAAACCGAGATGGAAGAGGCGGAAGAAGTAGCGGACGCGCTGGCCTAGAACGGCCGCTAGAACACCACCGGTCCCCGTTCGAACACGGATCGTGGGTCGAAGCGGAGGGCCGGGGGCAGCGCACCCGGCAGGAAGTATTCGGTGTACCGGCGGTCCGGCGGTGTCGCGGAATCCGCCGGTGCACCGGTCAGCCGGTCGAGGTCCGCGAATTCGAGCGTAGCGGGCGGCACCCAGTCCGCGAACTCGTGCCCGCGGTCGGCAGCGGCGGCCACCTTGGCCCAGATCGGCGCGGCGAGCGAGCCGCCGGCCGCACCCGGTGTGATCGTTTGCGGCTGGTCGAAGCCGAGCCAGACCCCGGCTACGAGATCGGGGGTGCACCCGATGAACCAGACGTCGGTGTTGTCGTTGGTGGTGCCCGTCTTGCCGGCCGCCGGGATTTGCGCCGGCAGCGAGCGCCGCACGATCGTCGCGGTCCCGCGATCGATCACGTCGCGCATCATGTCGCGCACGATGAAGGCGACGTTCGAGTCCAGCACGGCCACCGGAGCGACCGGGTGCGCGGTCCAGACCGTGTGGCCGCCGCGATCCTCGATGCGCGACATGAATTGCGGCTGCGAGACCGTCCCCAGTGTCGCGAACGCACTGTAGGCGGTCACCAACTCGATCGGGCGCACGCCCGAGGCACCGATCGCACTCGACGGAAATGGCGCAATCGGCGTCGTGATCCCCAACTGGTGCGCCAGATCGATCACGGTATCGATGCCCACCTCCATGGCGAGTTGCACCGCCACGGAATTCCGCGACCGGGCCAACGCGTCCCGCACGGTCATCGGCCCGAGGAACTGCCCATCCGCGTCCGCCGGCCGGTAGATCGAGCCGTCGCCGAGCGGGATGGCGAGCGCCGTGTCGGAAACCATCGCGTTGGCGGGGATGCTGTCCGCGATCGCGGCGGCGTACACGATCGGCTTGAATGCGGAACCCGGCTGGCGCACGGCGAACAGCGCGCGGTCGAACGGCGAGTCGCCATAGTTGCGGCCTCCCACGAGTGCCCGGACGTCGCCGGTGCTCGGGTCGAGCGCGACGACCAGCCCTTGCAGGTAATCGGCCGCGCCCCTGGCGTGCGAGGCCAGCGTCGGGTGGCCGTAACCCGGATGCGATTCCACTGACGCGGCGACGTCGGCCAGCGCCGAATCGGCCGCGGCCTGGAGCATCGGATCGAGTGTCGAGTAGATCCGGTAGCCGCCGGCCTCCACCGGTATCCCCTCCCGCGTTGCCGCGATCCGCACCGCGTCGACGAAGTACGCCGCCGGGTTGGTGACCGCCGCCGGCAGCGTAACCAGCGGCGTGCGACGGGCCGCCGCGGCCGCCTCCGGAGTGATGAGCCCCTGATCAGCCATCACACGCAGCACGAGGTCGCGCCGCCTGCGCGCGCGATCTGCGTGCCGGATCGGATCGTAGTAGGGAGCGGACCGGGGCAGCGCCGCGAGCGTGGCCGCTTCGGCGAGGGTCAGCTCGCCGGCGCTCTTGCCGAAATAGTGGCGGGCCGCGGCATCGATGCCGAACCACCCGTGCCCGAACGGAATCTGGTTGAGGTACGCCTCGAGGATCTGCGCCTTGGTGTAGTGCCGCTCCATCTCGCGCGCCGCGTCCTGCTCCCTGAGCTTGCGATCGAGGCTCATGTCGCGGCGGTCGATGGCATCGGGGTGCATGTTGCCGACCAGTTGCTGCGTGATCGTACTCGCGCCACGCGCACGCCGGCCGATCACGCGATCCTTGATCGCGCCCAGCACACCGACCACATCGACGCCGTTGTGCTGGTAGAAGCGATGATCCTCGATCGCGATGAACGCCTGCGGCACATAGGCCGGGAGCGATGCGATCGGCACGCTCGTGCGCAGTTGCCGGCCGATCTCGCCGATCAGCGAGCCGTCGCTCCCGTAGACGAGGGTCGACTGCGGAGGATCGACGATGGTCCACGGCGGTCCTGAGGTGCCGGACGTCGCGCCGGACGCGTCACCGGGCGTCCCGGACCGGGGCCCGGGTGCCGGCGGCGGCGGCGTGTCGGTGGACGAGGCCGGCGACGAGGCCGGCGGTGCGGGCGGAGGGGCGTTCTGGCCCGCGACGCGTGTGCCGCTCACGGCGGCACTGAGGGCGGCGAGCGCCGCGACCGCCACCGCCTGCCGGACCGCCAGACGCCGCCGCCGGGCCGTGAGCCGGCACTCGGGCCGGCATTTGGGCCGGCATTTGGGCCGGCATTTGGGCCGGCACTCGGGCCGGCGCGATACACCCATGTCGAAGACCGTGCCTGAATCGTCCTTAACCGCACCGCTCCAGCCGTCCGGCGCGCCGGCCGGCCAGGGCGGTCCCATCGTGCTAACTTGAGTGCGTAATATGACGTCGCCGCTGACCATCGCGCTCGCTCAGTTCCGTCCCCGTAAAGGACGATTTGCGGAGAATCTGGCACGTCTGGGTCCGCTGTTCGCAGCGGCGGATACGACGCAGGCACAGGGACCCCGGGTCCTGCACCTGCCCGAGACGGCGCTCACCGGATATTTCCTCGAGGGCGGAGTGCGGGAGGCCGCCCGGACCGCGGGGACCATGGCCCGCGAGCTCGACGCAACGTACCGCGCTGCGGTTCCTGCCGCCGTCGCGGCCGGCCGCACGCTCGATGTGGTGATCGGCTTCTACGAGCGCTGGCAAAGTACACTCTACAACAGCGCGATGTACGTGACCCTCGGCGGCGCGGGCAGCCCCGTGATCCAACACGTGCACCGCAAGGTCTTTCTTCCCACGTACGGCCTGTTCGACGAAGAGCGATTCGTGGAACGAGGCCGCGATGTCCGCGCATTCGGCACGCCGTGGGGCCGCGCCGCCATGCTGGTCTGCGAAGATGCATGGCACAGTCTCACCGGCACCGTGGCCGCCCTCGATGGCGCACAAGTCATCTTCCTGTCCGCGGCCGCGCCCGCGCGTGGCATCGAGCCGCGCGAGGATGGCATTCCCGGGCCCGCCACCGTCGCGCGGTGGGAGCGGCTCATCCGGGACATCGCCGAAGAGCATGGCGTGTTCGTCTCCTACGTCAACCTGGTCGGCAGCGAGGGCGGCAAGACGTTCTGGGGCAGCTCGTCCGTCGCCGCTCCGAGCGGCGAGATACAGACGCGCGGGCCGCTGTTCGAAGAGGCCCTGCTGCCCGTCACCATCGACCTCGATGACGTTGCGCGCGTGCGGGCCGACGTGCCGCTGCTGGCGGACCTTCGTACGGTACTGCCGGAGCTGCGCGGCGCGCTGGACCGCCTCGGGCAATCGGCGAGCGCCGCCACGTACGACGCGGATGTCCCGGCAACGCCGCGTCCGTCGGGCGGACCGGCCACGCAGCGTCCGGGCGGGGGGCCTCCGCCGCTGGAGATCGATGCGGCGCTGGCCGAGCAGTGGCTGGTCCACTTCATTCGCGACGAGTTCGCACGACGCGGTTTCACCCGCGCCGTGGTCGGGCTCTCGGGTGGCGTCGACTCGGCGGTCACGGCCACGCTCGCCGCGCGCGCACTTGGCCCGGAGAACGTCATCGGAGTCCGCTTGCCATACTGCACGTCGAGCGCCGACAGTCTCGCGCACGCGCAACTCGTGATTGACGCGCTGGGCATCACGGGACGCACGGTCGACATCACCGCGGCCGTCGACGGATATCTCGCGCAGGGATCCGAGACCGACGCCGCGCGGCGCGGCAACGTCATGGCCCGGATGCGCATGATCGCGCTGTTCGACCTGTCGGCGGAATATCACGCGCTGCCGCTCGGCACCGGCAACAAGACGGAGCGGCTGTTCGGATATTTCACGTGGCACGCGGACGATTCACCTCCCGTGAATCCACTCGGCGACCTGTTCAAGACCCAGGTCTGGGCCCTCGCGCGCTACCTCGGCGTGCCCGATGTCATCGTCGGCAAGCCTGCGTCGGCCGATCTCATCGCCGGACAGACCGACGAGGCCGACTTCGGGATCAGCTACGCCAAAGCCGACACGATCCTGAACTGGCTCCTCTACGGCTACACGGCCGCCGATCTCACCGCGCGCGGATTCGACGCCGCGGACGTGAAAGTCGTGCAGCGCCGGCTGGAAAGCACCCACTGGAAGCGACGCCTGCCCACGGTCGCGATGCTCAGCCCGACGGCGATCGGGGAATCCTACCTGCGTCCAGTGGACTACTGAGCCGGACGGCTACGGCTGGCTACGACCGCCGCTCGACGGCGTCGCGAACGTCCAGCAGGATTTCGAAATAGAGTTGCTCGCGCCGGTACGCGAAGTCGAGTGTCGCCATCTGCGCGTCATCACCCGATGTCTTCGCGCGCTCGAACGCTTCGGAGTACATCTCATCGAGATTGGCCAGGATACGATCACGCGACCGGGACATACGCAGCGCCTCGAGAGCTCGAAGGGTCAGGCGGGGGGGATCGGTCGGCGTCTCCTCCGCGGGGGACGCGGCGGCGACCAGCAGGCGCTTGGCCGCCTGCCGCAGAAATAGGCGCGAACCGATCGGATCAGGCACGACGAACTATAGTGCGGCTCCGTGCCGGTAGTTAGTGCGGTCTAGCGCCCGGGCGCGGGCGGCGCCCCAGGCGCCCCGCCATCACTCCCGGGCGCCAGGGCGGACAGGCCGATCGCTGCTGCCATCACGACGGCCACGACCGCCAGCGACGCCGCGGTCGGCACGGTGACGACGCCGGAGAGCATCATCTTGAGACCGACGAACGTGAGAATGATTGCCAGCCCGTAGTGGAGATAACGAAACCGGCGCACGGCGTCGGCGAGCAGGAAGTAGAGCGACCGGAGGCCGGCGATCGCAAAGATGTTGGACGTGTAGACGAGAAACGTGTCGCGCGTGATCGCGAAGATCGCCGGGATCGAGTCGGCCGCGAACAGCAGGTCCATGCACTCGACGACGACGAGCGCCATCAGCAGCGGCGTCGCGACCCGGCGGCCGGTCGCGCGGTCGCGCGTCAGGAATCGCTGTCCGTCGAACGCATCGCTCACCGGCAGCACGCGCTGGACGCCACGCATCAACGGGCCGCGCAGCCGCCCGAACCCTTCGTCGCGCCGCACCACGAGCCGCACTGCCGTCACCAGCACCACGGCCCCGAAGATGTAGGTCGCCCAACCGAACCGGCCGAGCAGGAAGCCCCCCGTGGCGATCGCCGCGCCCCGCATCGCGAGCGCGCCCAAGATCCCCCAGAACAACACCCGGTGCTGGTACTCGGCCGGGATCCGGAACGAGGCGAACACCAGCACGATGACGAAGATGTTGTCGATGCTGAGCGATTCCTCGACGACGTACCCCGTGAGGAACGCCAGCATCTGCGGCGTGCCCTCTATTGCGGCGATCGCTCCCGCGAAGGCCAGCGCCAGCGCGACCCAGACCGCCGTCCAGATCGCCGCCTCGCGGGCACTGACCGCCCGCGCGCGGCGATGGAAGACGCCGAGATCGAGCGCCAGCACCCCGAGGAGGAGTGCGTGGAACCCGATCCAGAACCACGGTGAGGTCCGCATCGGGTCGCGCCACCGGCCATCGGCCGGCCGGCCTTAGAACGCCGCGATCTCGCGATACGCGCGGGTGAAGTCGTCCACCTGTGGCAGAATCGCGTCTTCGAGCTGGGGCGCGTACCCGACGAAGGTGTCGCTGGAGGCGACCCGCTTGACCGGCGCGTCGAGCCACGCGAAGCATTCGTCGGCGATCGCGGCCGCGATCTCCGATCCGTATCCCCACGACAACGAATCCTCGTACGCGACGATCACGCGCGAGGTCCGCCGGACCGAGGCAAACACCATCTCACGGTCCCAGGGGCTCAGCGTCCGCAGATCGATCACTTCGACGTCGATCGGCGGTCCGTCACCGCCCTCCGCGACGCGGTTCGCGGCCACCATGGCGCGCTGGACGGTCGCACCATACGTCACGACCGTGACATCGCGCCCCGCCCGCACCGTACGCGCCTTGCCGAACGGGATCATGAAGTTGGGTCCGGGATTCCGGCTCTTGTTGTACGTCTGGCGGTACAGGTGCTTATGCTCGAGGAACAGCACCGGATCGTCGCACCGGATCGCGGTCCGCAGCAGCCCGTTGGCGTCGAGCGCCGTCGAGGGACACACGACGCGCAAGCCAGGGCAGTGCGTGAACAGCGACGCGCCCGTCTGCGAGTGATAGATGGCCCCGCGGATGTAGCCGCCGTAGGTCACGCGAATCACCACCGGGGACGAAAAGTTGTTGTTGGACCGCCACCGCATCGTCGCCAGCTCGTCGCGGATCTGCATGTAGGCGGGCCAGATGTAGTCGAAGAACTGCACCTCGACCACGGGCTTGAAGCCGCGGGTCGCCAGTCCGATGGCCCGGCCCACGATGTTGGCCTCCGCCAGCGGGGAGTTGTACACCCGCGCACCGCCGAACTCCTTCTGCAGGCCCCACGTCACCTTGAAGACGCCACCCTTGCCCTTCACGTCGCCGAGATACGCTTCCCGCGAAACGTCCGCAACGTCTTCCCCAAACACCAGGATCTTCTGGTCGCGCCGCATCTCATCGCGGAGACACACGTTGAGCAGATCCACCATGGTGGTGGGGTCGCCGCTGTACTGCGGATCCTCCTCGGTGTCGAACTGCTCGCCCGTCGGATCCACATCCGGGGAATAGACCCCGAACAGCTTCGTGTCGCCGGCCGGCTGGGGCTGCGCCAACGCGTCGTCGGTCGCCGCCAATACCTCGGCATCCACCTCCGCCTTGATCGTGACGAGTTCGGCCTCGGTCAAGTGGCCCTCTCCGACCAGCCACTTCGGGAACGTCGTGAGCGGGTCACGCGCCGCGTCGGCCGCGCGCTCCTCGGCCGGACGGTACATACGCTCGTCGTCCGACAGGGAGTGCGAATACGGGCGGATCACGGAGGCGTGGACCAGCGCCGGCCCGCGCCGCGCACGGGCGTACGCCACCGCCCGCGACATCGCGCCGTAACTCGCGATCACGTCGCATCCGTCGACCTTCTCGATGTATAACCCGGGGAACGACCGGACGAGGTCCGAGATCGACGAGCCCGGCGTGTTGACCTCGACCGGAACGGAGATCGCGTAGCCGTTGTCCTCGACGAGGTAGACGACCGGAAGCTGCAGGTTGCAGGCGGTGCTGAGCGACTCCCAGAACTCGCCTTCGCTGGTCGCACCGTCACCGGTCGAGACGTAAACGACCTCGTCCTGCACGAACCCTTCAGTGATCGACAGCAACTTGGCCCGCAGCGATGCCTCCGCGCACCCGGCCGACTGCAGGAACTGCGTACCCGTGGGCGATGAGGACGAGACGATGTTGAGCGGCCGGTTGCCCCAGTGGCTGGGCATCTGGCGGCCTCCGGACGCGGGATCCGCCGCCGCACCGACCGCCTCGTACAGCATCTCCGCCGGCGTGACCCCGAGTTGCAGGCAGAGGGCACGGTCGCGGTAGTAGGGGTAGAACCAGTCCGATCCCGGCCGCAGCACCAGACCGGCCGCGGTCAGCACTGCCTCGTGGCCCGCTCCGGATATCTGGAAAAAGATCTTGTTCTGCCCTTTGAGCTGTATCTCCTTGTCGTCGAGCCGCCGGGAGAGCAGCATCGTCCGGTAAGCCGACACGAGCTGGTCGCGGGTTAGCTCCGCGCCGGCTCCCGCGTCGTGCTCGGTGTGCGTCATAGTCGCCATGAAGCGTCGTCGGGATGAGGTCATCGAGCCATACGCGCGGCCACACGGACACCCGCGGCGCCGCCGCCCCAGGCCTGGCCGCGGCTCGAATCGTAAGATAGCCACGCCAGCCGGAGACAGGCCACTCGCGCGGCCGGAGCGCCAGTTGACACCGCCGCCGGGCCACTCGACATTGCGCCGGACGGCCACTCTTCCCCCGGGGGCGCGACATGGGCACTTCGGCGCAGTGCATATTCTGCGACCTGATTCGCGGAGCGGCTGAAGTCTCGGTGTGCTACGAGGACGCCCGGGCAATCGCCTTCATGGATATCCAGCCCGTGAATCCGGGCCACGTGCTCGTCGTCCCCAAGGCTCACTACGCGACCCTCCACGACCTCCCGCACGACGTCGCCATGCACCTCTTCGACGTCGCCATGCGGCTCGCGCCCGTGATCCGAAAAGTGGCCGCCGCGGACGACATGAATATCGTCGTCAACAGCGGTGCGCACGCGGGACAGAACATCTTTCATTACCACGTGCATCTCATCCCAAGGACCGCAGGCGACGGCTTCGACATCCCGCTGCCGTTCGATGGGTCGGCGATGCCCGACCGGACGCTCCTGGATGCGACCGCGGCCCGCATCATCGCCGCGATCAGCGATCCGATGCGAGCCAGAGCGGGCGCTCCCCACTAGCACCCTCTCAGCATCCCGCTGCCACACTCGTGGCAGTGTGCTGCGAGGGGTCCGCTACGTCTCTGCCGGCCTCTCCAGACGGTAGAACACCGCCTCCTCCACCACGCGTCCGCCCTTGAGATGCTCGAGGACGATGCGCTCCAGCAGCTCCGGCGTCACGCGACCGTACCACACGCCCTCTGGATACACGACGACGATCGGGCCGCCGGCGCACGCGCCCAGACATGGGGTCTCCCCGCGTTTGATGCGGTCCGGACCGAATAGCAGGTCTTCACGCTGCAGCAGCGCGGCGAGCTGGCTGTAGAGCGCCCGCCCGCGGCGGTCGGGTGAGCAGAACCCGCCGGTGCACACCAGCACGTGGCGCCGGTAGGGCTCCATGACCGGCTCGCGGGCCGGCGCACCTCGGGGTGGCGCGGTCATGGGGGGAAAGGTATACGGCCCTGCCGCCGGCGGATTCCGCCCTGGCGAGTCCCGCTAGTTTTCGTCCATGACTTCATCTCACTACCCTGCTCCGCCAGGCGCCGGACCGAAGGTTCCCGCAAAAGGGCCGTCCCGAATCCGAGCCACGTGGGCGGGCGAACACCGCTTCGACTCGGGCCGGCCCGGCGGTCCAACGGCCCGGATCGACTCCTCAGGCGTCCAGGGACAGAGTCCCGTCGACGCCCTCCTCACCGCGATCGCGACCTGCACCGCGGTCGATGTGGTCGACATCCTCGCCAAACGCCGCACACCGGCTGAGTTCCTGAGCGTCGATGTTACCGGGGAGCGGGCGCCCGCCGTGCCCGCTCGTCTCGTGCGGCTGGTCCTGGCCTATACGATAGACGGCCCCGGAATCGACCGCGGCGCCGCCGAGCGCGCCATCGATCTGGCGGTGACGAAGTACTGCTCGGTGCGCGCATCGCTCGATCCGGCGATCCCGGTTGAGTTCACCCTGACGCTGAACGGCGCGGCGACCGGCGAACGGGCCGACTGACAGCCGCTGAGCTACTGGTTGCCGACTCCGGCCTGCTCGCCGGGGCAAAACCCGACGCGGCGCAGCGCCTCGATCACGTGGCATCGCACGTCGTTGGGTGCGCAGGTGGTGCACCGGCAATCGGCGATCGCTTCCAGGAATGCCTTCTCGAAATCGTAGTGCGGATAGCACTTCGTGCACAGGGTGAGATGCGTGCGGACAGCCTGCATCTTGTCCGGCCCCAGCTCGGAATCCAGATACTCCCACAACTGGTGAAGCACCATCGTACAGTCGGCTTCGCCAGGCCCGGCTGGGGCGGCGCACGGATCCGGGGGCAGGTCGCTCATGGGTAGCGTTGCGGTTGCGGGGCCGCCGCGGGAGCGGCCACCGGGGTGATCGGCGTCTGAATGCCGGCGTCGCGTGCATACTCGGTGAGCATTTGCTGGAGCAGCCGGCGGCCGCGGAACAAGCGGGATCGCACGGTCCCGATCGGTACGCCCAGGATCTCGGCAGCCGCCTCGTACGATTGATCCTCGACGTCAACGAGCGTGACCGCCGAGCGAAACGGCTCCGCCAGCCGGGCCAGGGCGTCCGAGAGCGCGGGACCCAGATCGAGCCGGGTCAGGAGCCGCTCGTCTCCGGAGGATGTGCCGGCGTGCTCGGCGACCTCCGACGCGATTGCCTCGACATCGCCGTCCTCGAGCTCCACCTGGTGCCGGGCACGCTCGCGGGTCCGAAGAAACGCATTGCGGCAGATCGTGAACAGCCACCGGCGTGCGTCACTTCCCCGCTCGAACGTGTGCCACGACCGGTAGGCGCGCAAATACGTCTCCTGGACGATGTCGTCCGCGTCCGCCTCGTTGCGAGTCAACGAAAGGGCGAACCGGTACACGTCGTCGAGCCAGGGAAGCGCCTCGCGCTCGAAGCTGCTGTCATACTCGAGCTGCTCGGCTGGGGTCAACGCCATGCCCTGAATCTAGCAGCCAAGGCCTGGGTTAGTTCCGCGGTACTGGCGGCCAACCACCCTCGGAATCCGCGGGCAGCCCCATTTCCCCGGGCCAGGGCACGATCGTTCGGTGGCGGACGGGAGCGTCCACGTACGCCCACCCACGCCTCCCGCGAGTCTCGGCTCGAGATCCGCCATTGCGGGGCCCCTGCCCTTGCGCCCGGTTACTCCAGGTCCGATACTTTGAAACACCTGCAGCGGGGACGCCGGTCGCTCCGGCGCACGACTACTCACCGGTGAGGTTCGACCATGTGGCAGAAGCCCGAGTTCGAAGTGGTGGAAGTGACGATGGAAGTCACGGCATACGTCGCCCGCCGCTAAGATCTGAATGAAGGGCCCGCAGTTGCGGGCCCTTTTCACATCGTGGGGGGCCGATGGCGGCGGAGAAATGTTGATGTCACCCCCCGGACCATGCAGATAATTCTCCTCGGCACCGCCGCTGGGGGCGCGGTCCCCCAGTGGAATTGCTGGTGCCCCACGTGCCGCACCGCGCGCGCGGATCCCGCGCGCGTCCACCCGCGGTCGCAGTCGTCCGTCGCGGTCAGCCCCGACGGCGTCCGGTGGTTCCTGATCAACGCATCGCCTGACGTGCGCCACCAGTTGGCCCGGCTCGCCGGACAGGGTCCAGCCGGCGACGGCGTCCGGCACGTCCCCATCGAAGCCGTGGTGCTGACGGATGCCGAGCTCGATCACTCATTGGGGATCGTCTTGCTCCGCGAATCGCGGACGCTCGCGGTCTATGCGACCGGCGCCACCGCACGCATTCTCGAGCACGATTCCCGTGTGCTCCCGACAACACGGGCGTTCGCCACGGTAACCGTCTCGCCACTCCTGATCGGCGAGCCCGTGCCGCTACGGGACCGCACCGGCTCACCCTCGGGGCTCACCGCCGAAGCGTTTGTCGTCGCAGGCGACGCGCCGCGCTTCGCCACTGACGAATCCCCGGGACACACGATCGGCCTCGTGATCCGCGATACCGCTACCGGCGGCTCGCTCGCCTACGTCCCCGGGTGCGGCGAGATCGATGAGGCGCTGGTCAACCGGCTCCGTGGAGCGGACGCTGTCCTGTTCGACGGCACGTTCTGGCAGGACGACGAGCTCGGCGCGCTCGGCATCTCGGCCATCTCCGCACGCGGGATGGGCCACGTGCCGATCAGTGGCTCCGGCGGCAGCCTCGCCATGCTGGCGACGCTACCTGCCCGCGTGCGCGTCTACACACACATCAACAACTCGAATCCCATTCTGGCCGAGGACTCCGCTGCCCGGGCCGCCGTCAACGCCGCGGGCGTCGTGGTCGGTGACGACGGCATGACGTTCACGGCCTGACGTTCACGGCCTGACGTCCACCGTGTTGCCCCCGCAGGTGACGTGCGGGCAACGTGTGGGGCAAGGTGTGGGTGCCGCCACTTGCCGCCGGAGTGTGGGCCCGTTTGGAGGACGTTAGATTGCGGAGCGTCCTTCGAGGGTTTCATGGCATCTAGCGTCGCCGCTGCGTCCGCACTGTCGGCTCCCCCGCCGCCCCCGCTTCCGGCCCTGGACCGGCCGCTGTCCGCGCCCGAGCTCGCCGATGCGCTCCGCGCATTCCACAGCTCGTATTACGCGGTGCATCCGTTCCACCAGTTGATGCGCGAAGGAGCCCTCACCAGGCGGCAGTTGCAGGGCTGGGTCGCCAACCGGCTCGCCTATCAGCGCGCCGTCCCGCGAAAGGATGGCGCTATCCTCTCCAACTGTCCGGACCCTGACGTGCGACGCCAGTGGATCCAGCGAATCGTCGACCACGACGGCCTGGAGCCCGGGACCGGCGGCATCGAGCGGTGGATCCAGTTAGGCGAAGCACTCGGCGTCCCTCGCGAAGAGATGGAGGACGAACGGCACGTGCTCCCCGGCGTACGGATGGCGGCCGAATCGTATGTCACGTTCTGCAAGACGCATTGGTGGGTCGAGGCGGTCGCGAGCTCGCTCACCGAGCTGTTCGCTCCGTCGCTCATGCACGAGCGCCTCGCGGCGTTCCCGAAATACTACCCGTGGGTCGATGCGGCAGGACTGGAGTATTTCCGGTCGAGGCTCGTCCAGGCCCCGCGCGATAGCTCCCAGGCGCTCGCGATCGTCGGAGCGCACTGCACGACGGTGGGGACCCAGCGGCTCGCGTTCGACGCGCTCCGGTTCAAGATCGAAATGTTGTGGGTGATGATCGACACCATTTATCACGCCTACACCGGCTGATGCGCCGCCGGTGGTCCTTGCGATCATGATGCCATTGACTGCTCGCCCGCGCCTGTGGCGTCTGGCCCGGCTGGAATTCGATCCGGTCCGCAACCGGCGCGTGCTGTTGTATCCCGAAGGCGCCATGCTGCTCAACGACACCGGCGGTGAGGTACTCGCGCTCTGTGACGGCACTCGGACCGTCGCGGATATCGGCGCCGAGCTCGGCACCAAGTACAACGCCGACGTGACCACGGACGTCGCCACGTATCTGGCGAAACTCGCCGAGCGGGAATTGGTGCACGATGCCCAGTGAAACGTTGCAGGCCCCGACGACGCTGCTGGCGGAGATCACGCATCGCTGCCCGCTGCACTGCCCCTACTGCTCGAACCCGCTCGATCTGCAGCGCGCGGAGGCCGAGTTGTCGGCCGATGAGTGGAAGCGGGTCTTCTCCGAGGCTCGGGCGCTGGGCGTCCTGCAACTCGGCCTGTCGGGCGGCGAGCCGCTCCTACGCAAGGATCTCGAGACGCTCGTAGACCACGCGCGGCGGACGGGGCTCTATACCACGCTCGTCACGTCCGGGCTGGGACTCACCAGGGAACGGGCGCTCCGGCTCCGCGACGCCGGCATCGATCACGTACAGATTTCGTTTCAGGATTCTGATCGCGCGAACGCCGAGCGGATCGCCGGCATCACGTCGGTGGACAAGAAAGTGGCCGCTGCGGCGCTCGTGCGGGAAATGGGCGTCGCCTTCAGCGTGAACGTCGTCCTGCATCGCGGCAACCTGGATCATATCGGCGAGATCATCGAGCTCGCGGCGTCGCTCGGCGCGGACCGGCTGGAATTGGCCAACACCCAGTACTACGGATGGGCCACGCTCAATCGCGATGCGCTCATGCCAACGCGCGCCCAGCTCGACGCCGCTGAGCCGGTCGTGGACGCCGCGGTCGCGCGCTATCGCGGGAAGATGCAGATCATCTACGTGCTGCCGGACTACTACAGCCAGTATCCCAAGGCCTGCTACGGCGGTTGGGGCAGCGTGTACATCGTGCTCGGCCCCGATGGGCGGGTCCTGCCATGTCACGCCGCGACGCAGATCACGTCGCTCTCGTTCGACACGGTGCGCGATCATTCTCTCGAGTGGATCTGGCGTGATTCGCCTGGGTTCCGCGCGTTCCGCGGCGACGACTGGATGCGTGAGCCGTGCCGCAGCTGTCCCCGCAAGACCGTGGATTTCGGCGGATGCCGGTGCCAGGCGTTTCTCCTCACCGGCGATGCCCGCAACACGGACCCAGTCTGCAGCCTGAGTCCCAACCGTCACATGATCGACGAAGCGCTCGCCGTCGCGGCCGGCATCGACGCGGTTCCCGCATACACGTATCGCACCATGCCGCCCGCGACTGCGGCCGCTGCTCGCGTCAAGGCCGCGATCGGTGACTGATCGCCGCACGCTTCCCCGCGCCCGAGGCACACGTCGCGTCGCGGGTCCCGGCTGACGGTGGAGTCCGGCGCCCAGAGTGTCGCCCCGGCGCATCCCGCCGCGGAAGCGACGCTCGATGACGTTCTGGCGAGCGAGCTCGATAAGCTGGGTCGCGCCGGCCTGCGCCGGTTCCTGCGGGCCGTCCACGGTCGCGCGGGCGCCCAGGTCATCGTCGCCGGCCAACCCGCCGCCGATTTCTCCTCCAACGACTACCTGGGGCTGGCCAGCGAGCCACGCGTCGCCGCCGCCGCCATCGCCGCGCTCGGCAACGACGCCACCGGAGCGGCCGCGGCGCGATTGATCAGCGGCGACCATCCCGCGCACGAAATGCTGGAACGCGACATCGCGCGGTTCAAGCAGACGGATGCCGCACTGCTCTTCGGGAGCGGATACCTCGCCAACACCAGCGTGATCCCCGCACTCGTCGGCCCGCGCGACGCGATCTACACCGATGCGCTCAATCACGCATCGATGATCGATGGGTGCCGGTTGTCTCGGGCCGAAGTCCGGGTAATGCCTCACGTGGATGCCGGCGCGTTCGGGGCGGCGCTCGAGGCCGACCGCGGCCGGTTCCGCCGGAGACTCATCGTCGTCGATGGCGTGTTCTCGATGGACGGCGACCTGGCGCCGCTCGGCGCCCTCACCGAGCTTGCGCGGGAACACGGCGCGTGGACATATGTCGACGATGCGCACGGGACCGGCGTGCTCGGACAACACGGTCGCGGCACGGCGGAGCATTTCGGCGTCGAAGGGTCGGTCGAGATCATGATGGGCACGCTCGGCAAGGCGCTAGGAGTCGCTGGTGCGTACGTGGCTGGCTCCCGGCCGCTCGTCGACTACCTGACCAATCGGGCGCGCGGCTTCGTCTTCACCACCGGCACACCGCCCGCGCTCGCGGCGGCGGCCGCGGCCGCGCTTCGGATCGCGCGGGCAGAGCCCGATCGCCGCACCCGCCTGCGCGTGGTCGCGCGCCGCCTGCGCGAGGGACTGGCCGCGCTCGGCCGCGAGTGCCCGGGCCTTCCGGACGGACACATCATCCCGGTGGCCATCGGCGAGGCGGGTGAGACCATCCGCGTCGGCGCGGCACTCGCCGCCCGCGGTTTTCTGGTGGGCGCGGTCCGCCCGCCGACCGTGCCGCTGGGAACGTCGCGTCTCAGGATCACGGCGAGCGCCGCGCACACGGACACGCAGATCGACGGACTGCTCGACGCGCTCGCGGCCACGCTGCCGCTGGTGCCCACGTGACCCACACCACCCCCAGCATCGCCACGAGCATCACCAGCAGCATCACCAGCAGCATCACCAGCAGCATCACCAGCAGCATCACCGGCGGCATCACCGGCGGCATCACTGGGCTCGATCTGGCGCACGTCTGGCATCCGTACACACAGCACGGACTCGCCCCGTACGCCGTGCCGATCGTGCGGGGTAGCGGCGCGCTCCTCTACGATGACGGCGGCCGGCCCATCATCGATGCCATCGCCTCCTGGTGGGTCACGCTCCACGGACACGCCAACCCGGTGATCGCCGCTGCCATTGCCGCGCAGGCACGGCAACTCGAACAGGTGATCTTCGCAGGGTTCACACACGAGCCCGCGGCCGCCCTGGCCTCGGAACTCGTCGCCCGGCTGCCGGCCGGGCTCACCCGCGTCTTTTATTCCGACAACGGATCGACCGCCGTGGAGGTCGCGCTCAAGATCGCGCTGCAGTACTGGTCGAACCACGGACAGCCGCGAACCCGCATCGTGGCGCTCGACCACGCGTACCACGGCGACACCTTCGGGGCGATGAGCTCCAGTGCGCGCGGCGTGTTCACCGCACCGTTCGCGTCACACCTGTTCGATGTCGTACGGCTTCCGGGACCCGGACCCGATGCCGGTGAGAGCGAGACACTGGCGGCGCTCGACCGGCTGCTCGGTGACGACGCACCCTCCATCGCCGCGATGATCGTGGAACCCAGACTGCAGGCAGCCGGCGGAATGCGCATGTGGGCCGATGAGGTCCTCCGCGGGATCCGCGAGCGGACCGCGCGGCACGGCGTCCTGCTGATTGCCGATGAGGTGCTGACCGGCTTCGGCCGCACCGGTCCGATGTTCGCCTGCGCAGGGGCCGGCGTCGTGCCGGATGTCATGTGCCTCTCGAAGGGACTTACCGGCGGGTTTCTTCCCCTCGGTGCGACGGTGGTGCGCGAGGACCTGTTCGAGGCGTTTCGCGGAACGGACCGCCGCCAGACGTTCTTTCACGGGCACTCGTTCACCGGCAACCCACTGGCGTGTGCCGCCGCACGGGCGAGTCTCTCGCTCTGCGACGATCGGTGTGATGCGCGGCGTGCCGCGATCGAAGCCACGCATCGAACCCGCCTCGCACAGTTGGCGGCCCATCCGTGGGTTCGTCACCCGAGAGTCCTGGGGACCGTTGCAGCGTTCGACCTCCAGCATCCCGACGGCACCGGATCGAGCGGGTACCTCGACCCGATCGGCCGCGAGCTCGCGGCTTTCGCACTGGATGCCGGGGTGCTGCTGCGACCCCTCGGCGATGTGGTCTATACGCTGCCGCCATACGAGATCACGGACGAGCAGCTCGGCCGCGTCTACGACGTGATCGCGGAGTTCCTCGCGCGGCTGGGCAGCCGGACGGCTCGCGGTCCGGCCACCGCGGGGGCCTCCGCATGACGCCGGGCGTGCGTGCCGTGGCGAACCCGCCGGATCCGGGCGCGATGCGCGTGAGCAAATCCGCGTTCGGCGTGACGGGGACCGACACGGGCGTCGGCAAGACGATCATAGCGGCTGCCCTCGCGGCCGCGCTCGTACGCCGCGGCGCCCGCGCCGGCGTGTTCAAGCCCGTCGAGACCGGCGTGGCCGCGGGCACTGACCCACCGGACGCCGCCCTCCTCCGCGCGGCCGCGGGCGCCACTCACTCGGTCGCGAGTGTGTGCCCGTTCACGTTCGTGGAGCCGCTCGCGCCCATGATCGCGGCGGAACGGGCGGGGATCCGGATCGGCCTCGACGCCCTCGACGCCGCATTCGCCTCTGCGACGGAAGACACGGACGCGACGATCGTCGAGGGAGCGGGAGGGCTGCTGGTGCCCATTACCGAGCACGCGACGTACGCCACGCTCTTCGCGCGGTGGCGACTCGGTGTCATCATCGTTGCCGCCAACCGCCTGGGCGTCCTGAATCACACGGCGCTGACCGTGCATGCCGCGGAATCGGCGGGACTTCGTGTTCATGCTGTCGTTCTCAATACGCTGACGGCTGCACCCGCCGGCCTCGCCGCATTGACCAACGCCGATGCGCTTCGGCGGCTTCTGCCGGGCCGGCCGGTCGTGGCGTTCCCCTACCTGAGCGACGTTCACCATATTCCTTCCCTGGCCGGCGCCGCCGCTTCCTGCGGACTGCTGGCCGCGCTTCCCCTGCCCCCGCCAGATGCACACCGCGCCTGATTGGTCCCGGTTCGCCACCCGCTCCCTTGCCGGCGAGATGCTGACTCGCGACGAGGCGCGCGGCGTGCTCGCCGCACCCGATGACTCGCTGCTCGAGATGCTCGCGGCGGCGTACCGGGTCCGCCGGCGGTACTGGGGCAACCGGGTGCGCTTGCACTTCCTGTGCAATGCACAGAGCGGGTTGTGCCCGGAGGACTGCCACTACTGTTCGCAGTCGAGCGTCTCGACGTCCGAGATCGACAGGTATCCGTTGCTCGCGCGGGACAAGATCCTCGAGGCTGCAGACCGCGCGGCCGCGCTCAAGGCGGGGACGTTCTGCCTAGTCATCTCCGGACGCGCACCTGGCGAGCGCGTGTTCGGCAAGGTGCTCGATGTCGTCCGGGAGATCCGCTCACGCCACGAACTCAAGATCTGCGCGTGTCTGGGTCTGCTCAACGCGGACCAGGCGACACGTCTGGCGGATGCTGGTGTCGAGACGGTGAACCACAACCTCAACACCTCCGAGCGGTTTCACCCGGATGTGTGCACGACACACACATTCGCCGACCGCGTCGCCACGGTGGAGCACGTCAAGGCCGCGGGGATCAAGACGTGCTCCGGCGGGATCATCGGCATGGGAGAGTCGGACGACGATGTGATCGACCTTGCATGCAGCCTGCGCGAGATCGGCGTGCGCAGCGTCCCGGTGAATTTCCTGATCCCGATCGCCGGCACTCCGTTCGCGGATCTTCGCGAGCTTGATCCCCGCCGGTGCCTCCGGGTGCTGTGCCTGTACCGCTTCCTCCTGCCGTCGCAGGAGATCCGGATCGCGGGCGGCCGCGAGGTCCACCTGCGGTCGCTCCAGCCCCTGGGACTCTACCCCGCCAACTCCATCTTCATCGGCGACTACCTCACCACGCAGGGACAGACGGCGCGCGCCGACTACGCGATGATCCGCGACGCCGGATTCGTGCTCGAGACGCCGGACGGCGAGGCCTTCACGGGCGACCCGATGGTGGATGCGCCCGACGTCTACCCGCGCGCACGGCTGCCGCTGCCCGCGATCTAGACGCGTGCCGCTCTCCGACATCCGCCGCGAGTACGCGCACACGACGCTCTCCGAGCGAGACGCCGATCCCGATCCGATCCGGCAGTTCGAACGCTGGTTCGAGGACGCGCGCGCGGCAGGCCTCCAGGACCTGAATGCGATGACCCTGGCCACCGCGACAGCGGATGGCGAACCATCCGCCCGCATCGTTTTGCTCAAGGCCGCCGATGCACGGGGATTCGTGTTCTTTTCGGACTATCGGAGCCGCAAGGGCATGGAGCTCGACGCCAATCCGCGCGCGGCGCTCGTGTTCTACTGGGCCGCACTGGAGCGGCAGGTGCGCGTCACCGGCCCCACCGCTCGGATCGGCCGCGAGGAGTCGGCGGCTTATTTCAACTCGCGCCCGCTCGGGAGCCGGCTGAGCGCGATGGCCTCGCACCAGTCGGCGGTGGTCGCCAACCGTGCGGTGCTGGAAGAACGCGCCAGTGAGTTGGCACGGGAATATGCCGATCGGGCTCCGGAGATCCCGTCGTACTGGGGCGGGACCCGGGTCGCGCCTGAGACCATCGAGTTCTGGCAGGGTCGCCCGAACCGGCTCCACGACCGGCTGCGCTACACGCGTGACGGCAGCGGCCGGTGGCGGATCGACCGGCTGTCACCCTGACACACCGCCGCCCGCCCCCCGACAGATAACCGCTACTGTTTTCCGGTGTGAGACGAATCGGCGGCCGTGCCCTTCGCCGGCTTGGCGGATCCACCGGATTTCGTCGTCGTGGTCTTGCCGCCTATGCCGGCTTGGGACAGCCCCGCCTTCGCGTTGCCGAAGGCAGTGCTCAGTTTGCTCTTCGGCTTGGATGAGGTGTCGGTGCCACCCTTGGTCACCGTCTTCGTATCGATGCCTGCCTGCGCCAAACCGGATTTCGCGTTCGCGACGGCGGTGTGCGTCGTGCTCTTGGCGTCCTTGCCCACCTTCCCGGCCTCGGTCTTCGTGGATGTTCCGGCCTTGGCGCCCGCCGCCTTGGTGTCGGTTGCCGCCTTCTGGACCGTGTGCTTCGTGTTCGCGATGACGGAATGCTGTTTCTTGCCCGCCGTCGTATCACGGTGTGTAGTGTCCTGAGCGGCCGGCGGCCGTCCGCTCATGGTGATGACAGCGGCGAGTGAGATCAGGACACTGAGCAGCATCGGATGCCTCCGGCAAACGACAACGCACACCTCATACTGACGCCCGCCACGGTCGTTCCCGGCCTCTCGACCCACCCATCCAACGCTGCCCGAGGACGGTCACCTGCCCAGCGCCCGCAGCACCTCACCGCACGCGTCCAGGCACCCGTCGAGTCCTTCGAGCGTATGGTCGCCCATGTGGCCGATCCGGACCGTGGAGTCTTTGAGCTTACCGTACCCGCCGCCAATCGTATAGCCTCGCTCCGCCACGCCCCGCACGACCGCCCGTGGGGTCACGCCCGGCGGCGTCAGGATCGCCGTCACGGTCGGGGAACGATGTCCAGGAGCCACGAGGGGCGCCACCGCCAGGCCCGTATCCCGCTGCAGCCGCGCCGCCCAGTCCCCGGTTCGTGCGCACATCGCCGCGTGCCGTGCCCACGCGGCAGCCATTCCTTCCGTCAGGACCGATTCGAGCTGGACGTCGAGCGCATAGTAGAGTGACAGCGCGGGCGTATTCGGGGTCTCATCTCGCTCCGCGTTCGTCTCGAACTCGGCGAGGTCGAAATAGATCCCCCGGCGGTCGTGCTCGCCCGCCGCCAGGAACCGGCCGGACGCCACCGCGAACGCGAGCCCCGGCGGAATCGCCAGCGCTTTCTGAGACCCGGTGAACACGTAGTCGAGCCCCCAGTCGTCGAAGCGCAACTCCGCGCCGCGGATGCCCGACACACTGTCGATCACGCACACCGCGCCCGCCGCGTGTGCCGCATCGGAGATCGCGCGGACATCGTTGAGCGCGCCCGTGGATGTTTCGGAGTGAACGACCGAGACCACCGTATGACCGCCGGCCCGAACGCGCGCCGTCACTTCACCGGCATCGTGTACGGCACCCCATGAGACCTCGTAGCGGTCCACCGCGCGCCCGCACGCGACGGATATATTCGCGAAACGCTCGGAGAAGCCCCCGTTGACGAGGGCGAGGACGCGGCCTGGCGGCGCGTTCCGGATGGCGGCTTCCATGAGTCCCGTCGCGGACGATGTGGCGACGAACACCGGGCGGCTCGTGCCGAATACCACGCGGAGTCCCTGTTGCAGGCGCGCGTAGAGGGCTCTGAACTCCGCACCGCGATGCGAGATCATGCGGCCGCTCATCGCCTGGCGTACCACCGGCCGCACCTCGGTCGGACCCGGCAGGAAGAACGTGCCGAACGCCGTCTCCGCCGCTGGAGGCGTCACGAGCGGGCCGGTACCGCGGTTCCCAGCACCAGGGCCGGCAGCTCCGCCATGTTGTGGACTACGTAGTCAGCGACGGCCACGACGGCGGGACGCGACGCGACGCCCACGAACGCCGCGAACGCGTCGACGGCGGGGATGTCTCCGCCAGCCATCGTCTTCAGCTCGGCGTCCGTGCTGCCGTCTCCCACACCGATGATCGGGCGCGCGAGCCCGAGGCCGCGCACGACGATCGGCTTTCCGCCGCGCCGCGCGAGCGGCGACGTCTCATCGAATCCCGCATACTCGCCGTCGGCTGTGAATCGCAGGGACACGGCGTAAATATCACGGCCGGCGATGCCGAGCGATATCGCGAAACGCGCGACGGCCTGCCGCAGGCCGCCACTGACGGCCACGACCCGGATGCCCGCCGCCTGCACCTCGCCGATCGCCAGCCGCGCCCCTGGGACGACCCCGGCGCTATAGGCATCGGCGAGCGCGTCCACATCCGAGCGTGCCGGCTTCACGAGCGCGAGCCGGGCGCCGTACACAGCGTCCAGCGGAGTCCCTCCCTCCATCGCGCGCTGCGTCATTTCCGCCACCGCCTGGGCGACCCTCGGCCCGCGTCGTTCGGCCAGCCATTCGATGCCCTCCACACGCGTCAGCGTCGAATCGACATCGAGCACGACCGACGCATACCGGACTCCAGCGGCCGGTGCGTTCACAGGATGTTGCCGGGCGCGAGGAGCGCGGAGGGGTCCAGCGCGTGCTTGAGTGCCCGCATGACATCGAGTTGGACGGGACTGAGTTGGAGCGGCAGCCACCGGCGCTTCAGCTTGCCGATCCCGTGCTCGGCGGCAATCGTGCCGCCGATCGACACGACATGGCGCAGCGTGCGGCCGACGATCTGTTCCGTACGATCGAGCTCCATCGCATCGCACGCGATGTAATTCTGATGCGGGTGGCCATTGCCCGCATGTCCATAGGTGACGGCCGGACCGAGTCCCGCCTCCTCGGCGATCGCGCGGACCGCCGCGAGCGCGGCCGGCAGTGACCGATATGGCACGGCCCAATCCGTCGACACCTTCCGGCCGCCCGCCGCGCGCGCCTGTGCGCCGCGCTCGTTCATCGTCGCGGGGACCATATGCCGCATCGCGCGCGCGCGCGCCAGCGACGCGTCGCCCTCGAACACCTGAATGTCGTCGGTGAGCGCTGCCCGCGTTTCGGACAGCGCGAGCCACCCATCCAGAACCCCATCCCGTGTCTCGCCGTCCCGCACGACCTGTTCGGTGTAGACCAGACACCTGTTGCCGCCGGCAGCCGCGAGCCCGCGGTCCGAGCCTTCCGCGATTGCCGCGGCCGCGGCGTCGAAATATTCGATGCAGCGCGGCGCCAGCGAGGCCGTCTCGCGGGCCGCCGCGACGAACTCGAGCGCCGCGCACTCGGTAGCGAACGGCACCGCGAGCCCGATCACCGCCGTGGGGCGGGGTACGAGGGCCAGTTCCGCCTCGAGAACGATACCCAGCGTGCCCTCGCTGCCAATGAACCAATCCACCTGGTCCTGCGCCAGCGGATAGCCGGCTGTGTTCTTCTCGACGGCGTCCCGGCGTACCGCGAGCACGCGCCCATCGGCGAGCGCGACGCGAAGGCCCCGCACGTGACGGCGGGTCGGTCCGTACCACAATGTCCGGGGCCCGGATGCATTGCAGGCGATCGCGCCGCCGACCGTAGACTCCGCTTCGCTCGTCGGATCAGGCGCCCACGCCAGCCCAAACTCCGCGGCGGCGCGCTTGACATCGGATACGAGTGCGCCACACTGCACGCGCGCGGTCCGCGTCGCGCGGTCGATGTCCAGGATGCGATCGTACCCGCGCATCGACAGCAACACGCCGCGATCCGTGATCGACGCGCCGGTCGTACTACTCTGCGCGCCAGCGACCGTCACGGCAAGCCGCTCAGCCGTCGCATGTCGCAGGACCTCGACCACGTCCGGCTCCTCCAGGGGACGCGCGACCGCATCCGGGACCATGCGCAGTCCGGACGCATCCGCCTCGAACGCCCGCCGAACCTCGAGGTCGGCCGTGATCGTGCCGCGCACGGCCCGTTTATTCCGTCGGGAGTGGTACGACCGTCGCGGAGTGCACGTCGGGCAGCGCGAGCAAGGCGTGGCGTACGTCGTCGCCGACAGTGCCGTCGACGGCCACCGCCGCCAGCGCTTCACCCCCCTGCGCTAACCGAGCCTGGTGATACTCGGCGATGTTGACGCCCGCCGCTCCCAGCACGGTCCCGACCCGTCCGATCACGCCCGGGACGTCGCGGTTGGCGAGAATCAGCAATGTGCCGCGTGGATGGATGTCCACGTCGAATGCGCCGATGCCCGTGATTCGCGGCGAGACGGTGGCGGGGTGGGCGAGGCCCGACACCGTGACCTCCTGGCCGCCGCCCGTCAGCCGCACACCGAGCGAGTAGGCGGCGGCCCCCTGCTCCAGCGCCGGGGGCTCGGCGGCGCCCTCGGTGGTCGAGAGCGCGATGCCGCGCGCGGCGGCGAGCGCACGGGCATTGATCAGATTGAGGCGCTCGTGCGCCAGGACAGGCGCCAGAACGCCCAGCGCAGCCGCCGCCAACAGCGCATCGCTGACCCCCGACAGCGCCTCGCCGGAACTCACGTCGATCCGGTCGATGGCGCGTGCCCCGCGGGTGGCCAGGAGCGCACGGCCGACCGCCGCCAGTTGGCGCGCCAGCATGAGCGCGGGCCGCACATCGCCTCCGCGCCCGTCGTCCGCGGGCGCCGCGTTGATGGATCGCGACAGCTCGCCTCGCAACAATGCGTCCCTGACCGCGCGGCATACGTCCACCGCGACCGACCGCTGTGCTTCGACGGTGGACGCGCCGATATGCGGCATGAGCACGAGATGCGGCGCCGACCGCAGGACGTGTCCCACGCTCAATGGCTCCGTGGTGTAGACGTCCAGCGCCGCCCCGGCCAGATGTCCCCGGCGCAGTGCCTCCGCGAGCGCTCGCTCATCCACGATGCCGCCACGCGCCAGATTTGCGACGATCGCGCCGGGCGCGAGCCTGCCAAGCTCGCGCGCGCCGATCATCCCGCGCGTCTCGTCCGTGAGCGGGGTGTGCACCGTGAGGACCATCGACTGGCTGAGCAGCTCATCGAGTGTCGCGGCACGGCGCACCCGCAGCGCGTGGAAGCGGGCATCGCCGGCATATGGATCGTACGCAATCACCGGCATCGCGAAGGCGTGCGCTCGCGCCGCGATCTCACCGCCGATCCGTCCCAGTCCCACGATCCCGAGCGTGCGCCCGCGAAGTTCGCTCCCCATGAGCGCCGGCCGGTCCCATGCACCCTCGTGCATCGATTGGTCGGCCTGCGGGATGTGCCGCACCAGGCCGAGCATCGCACCGAAGAACAACTCGGCGACGGCCACCGAGTTGCCGGCCGGCGCGTTGATGACCGCGATCCCCAGCTCCGTGGCGAGATCGACCGCGATGTTGTCGACGCCCACGCCGGCCCGGCCCACGACCGCAAGCCGCGGCGCCGCTCGGAGCAGCTCCGCAGAGATCCGCGTGGCGCTCCGGCCGACCAGTGCATCATAGACGCCGATCCGCGCGAGCAGCTCGTCTCGTGGGAGCGTGGGCACCTCGTCGACCGCGAGATCCGGCTCCGCGGCCAGGAGGGCGACCCCTTCGGCGTCGATGTCGTCGGTTACGAGAACGCGGTAAGGCACGAGAATGATCCTGTCAGGGTCGGGGAAGCTGCGGCTGAGGCGCGCGCGGCACTGGCACGTCGCCCCGCATGCGTACTGCTCGATGCACGTTCACCCGCCGGGGCCCCGGACGCAAGCGGCGGCGTGATGCGCCGGTCCCGCCTGTTCCCGAGCTGGATCGTCTACCGGTCCATCGCCTGAAACACGGCGGTGCCGCCGATATAGGTCGCCAGCACCCGCGTTCGCAAAATGTCGGACGCGGGGATGGTCATGATGTCGCGATCGAGGACCACGAAGTCGGCATACTTGCCGGCGGTCAATGTTCCCAGATCGTGCTCCTGGAAACCGGCATACGCGGGCCAGAGTGTCATCGACCGCAAGGCTTCGTCGCGGGTCATGCACTGCTCGGGATGCCAGCCCCCCACCGGCCAGTCCCGTTCGTCCTGCCGCGTCACGGCCGCATGAAACGAGTAGAGCGGGTTGACCCGCTCCACGGGCATGTCGCTCCCGTTCGGTATGATCACTCCGGTGGTGAGCAGCGACCGCCATGCATACGCTCCGAGAATCCTGCTGGGGCCGAGTCTGTCCGCCGCCCAGTACATGTCGCTCGTTGCATGCACCGCCTGCATGCTCGGAATCACACCCAGTTGGGCGAATCGCGGGATGTCGAGCCAATTCAGGATCTGGGCATGCTCGATGCGGAACCGATGGTCGGCAGTCGGCACCGCCCGGAGAGCCGCCTCGTAGGCATCGAGCGCGATTCTGTTGCCGCGGTCTCCGATCGCGTGGGTCGCCACCTGGAAGCCCGCTTTGAGCGCGCGGATCGAGACGTCGCGCAGGTGCTCCGGCGTCGACACCAGCAGCCCGGTGTTTCCCGGGTCGTCGCTGTAAGGGGAGAGCAACGCCGCGCCACGCGAGCCGAGCGCACCGTCGGCGTAGAGTTTCACGGCACGAATCCAGAGATGGCCGTCATATAACGCGTTCTGTGGACCCTTGGCGAAGTATTCGGCCTCCGTGGCGCTGTCGTCGCTGATCATCAGATAGTCGCGAAGCGTCAACCGCCCCTCGCGCGCGAGGCGCTCGTACACCCCGATCGCCTGGCGCCTGACTCCGGGATCGTCGATGCCGGTCAGCCCCCACCGGTTGAGATCCGCCACGGCGGCGAGAATCGCCGCTTCCAGGTCCGCGTCGGTTGGCGCAGGCACCGCGCGGGCGACGAGCATCTCCGCGTTGTCGACGAACACGCCGGTCGGGTTACCGGCTGCATCGCGGAGCACCCGGCCGCCGGCCGGATCGCGAGTGTCGCGCGTCACACCGGCCAGTTGCATCGCGCGTGCGTTGGCCAGCATCGCGTGACCATCCACACGGTCCAGCAGCACCGGATGGCCGGGGACCGCGGCCGATAACGCCTGGTGCGTCGGAAACCGCTGGCCTGGCCAGCGGTTCTGATCCCATCCCCAGCCGCGGATCCACGTTCCGGGCGGTGTGACGCGTGCCCTCTCGGCGACGCGCGCGATGACTTCGTCGTACGTTGCCGTCCCCGACAGATCCACTTGCCGGAGCGTTTGTCCCACGTCCAGCAGATGCGCGTGCGCGTCCACCATGCCAGGGATGACCGTCGACCCGTGTACATCCACCACACGGGTCGACGGTCCGCGCAGGACCTGCGCTTCGCTCGCCGACCCGACGAAGACGAGGCGGCTGCCGCGGACCGCCAGCGCCTCGGCCATCGGATGCGCGGGATCGACCGTGTAGATCCGGGCCCCCGTGACGATGAGATCGGCGGGAAGCGGCGACTGCCCGCTCGCAGCGGACGCGCACATCGCGCCCGCGACGATGAGCCACGCACGCCTGTACGGCGGCGGGTTCATGCGCATGGATGACTCCTAGCTGTCATGAGTGAGTTCCGAGTACAGCCTGGCATAACTCTCGTATCGTGCCGCACTGACCTCGCCACGCTCCACGGCATCGCGGACGGCGCAACCGGGTTCGACACGGTGGGAACAATCGGCGAACCGGCAGCGCTCGCGCCACGGGCGAAACTCCGGGAAGCACATGGCGAGGACTCCGGGCGTGAGCCCCCAGAATCCGACTTCGCGAAGGCCTGGCGTGTCAGCGACGAATCCGCCGCCGGGAAGCGGGTGCAACCACGCACCGACCGTCGTGTGCCGCCCCTTGTTCACGGCCTCACTGACCGCGCGCACGCGCAGATTGAGACCCGGATACAGCGCGTTGAGCAACGACGATTTTCCGACTCCGGATGGCCCGCTCACCGCCGACGTCCGGCCGGCCAGCGACTCGCGCAGCTCCGGCAATCCCTCGCCCGTCCGCACACTCGCAAAGTGCACCACATAGCCGGCTCGCGGATAATCGGCGAACCGCGCCCGCGCCGCTTCCAGCTCCACCAGGTCGATCTTGTTCACCAGGATCTGGGCATCCAGCTCGTTGGCCTCGGCCACCACCAGAAACCGGTCGAGCATGCGCACGTGCGGCTCGGGCTGCGCGGCGGCGAATACAACGATGACCTGATCGACGTTGGCCGCCACCACGCGTTCTCCGTGGCCGCCGCCCGGCGCGCGCCTGGCCAGCACCGATCGGCGCGGCATGATCTCGGAGATTGCCCAGGTGCCGTCCTGGCCCGGGGGCTCGAGGACGACCTCGTCGCCCACCGCCAGCTTGATGTGCGCCGCCTGTTTGAGGCGGCCCCGCAACGCGGCCTCCCGCGTCTCGCCTCCCGTCGTGCGCACGACCCACACACCGCCCGTGCCGCGCAGCACCACGCCGCGCTCGGCCGGCATCTCGCCGGCGTCAACCGTCATGCGCGGCTGGCACGCTCACCCGCTCTGCCCGGCCCGCACCAGCGCGTCCAGCACCCGCTTCGCCTCTCGCAGCGACAGGCGGCCTGCCGCGGCGCGCGCCTCTGCTTCGGTCGATCCCCGCACGAGGTAGCCCGACTCGACGTGCCCCTCGAGCGCCGGCGCGCCGGCACTCCAGCGGACGAAGAAGAGATAGGCGGCCCACGGCGACTCGGGGTCCTCGGTCGCATCGACCAGGATGTCGGCGCTGTACGACGCGCCATCCGGCCCCTCGAACGCCGGCGGGCGCGAATGTACCGCGGCGTAGCCGCCGACGGTCGACTCATCGCCGCGCGCGTAGTCCGGTGGAAGATGCTGCCCGATCACCGCTTGCGGCCCCGCACCGCTTCCCGGAGGACGCTGCCGGCAATGAATGCCACGTTGGCGGGACGCTCGGCGAGGCGGCGCATTAGATACGGATACCACTGCGTGCCGAACGGCACGTATACGCGCACCCGGAACCCCTCGCGTACCAACGACTCCTGCAGGTCCCGCCGGATGCCGTACAGCATCTGGAACTCGAAACGGGACGGATCGATGGACGCCGAGCGTGCGAAACGTTTGGCATCCGCGATCAGGGCCTCGTCGTGTGTGGCGAGTCCCGGATACCGCCCCTCCTGCATGAGCCGGTGCATGCACCGGGCATAATTCGCATCGACGTCGCGCTTGTCGGGAAACGCCACCGACGGCGACTCCTGGTACGCGCCCTTGCACAGCCGCACGCGGCATCGCGCCTGCACGGCGCGCTCGACGTCGGCGGCCGTCCGGCGCAGATAACTCTGGAGCACGATACCGACGTACTCCGGATAGGTGGGATAGAACCGTTCGTAGAACAGGCGCAGCGTGCGGTCCGCGTACGCACTCGACTCCATGTCCAGCCGGACGAACGTGCGGTAGTCACGTGCCTGGGCGAGAATGTCGTGCATGATCGTGACGCACAGCTCCTCGGAAATATCGAGACCCATGGCCGTGAGCTTCACCGAGACGTTGGCGTCGATCCCGCGCTCATGGATCCGGTCGAGCATCCGCTGATACTCCTGCCCCGCGGCCCGGGCCTCGGCCTCGGAGTGCACGCTCTCACCGAGCAGATCGAGCGACGCCGTGATGCCTTTCGCGTTGAGACCCGCGACCGAGTCGAGCACCTGCTCGAGTGACTCGCCGGCCACGAAGCGTTCGGCGAATTTCTTCGCGATGCGGTTGTGCCGGACGAAGTGAAAGACCTGCGGCTGGGATGACAGGTAGAGGAGGGCTTGTCTGAGCATGGATGGGAAACGTGACGACTACGGCGAGTCCGGATAGAAGCGCTCTCGCTTGCGCGACATATCGAGGAGCAGGTTGGCGGGTTCGAAGCGCGGGGGAAAGCGGTCGTTGAGCTCCTCCAACTGCTGGACGACCGCCTCGGCACCCAGCGTATCGATATAACGGAACGGACCTCCGCGAAACGGCGGGAAGGCGATGCCGAAGACGGCCCCAACATCGCCGTCCTGCGGAGAGCGCAACACGCCTTCCTCGAGGCATCGGGCCGCTTCGTTGATCATGGCGAGGACTGCCCGCCGCTGGATCTCCGCGTCGCTCATGAGGCTCCGCTGCGCGCCGGCCGAGAGTAGTCCATAAATGGTCGGGTCCACTCCCTGTTTCTTGCCCGCCTGATCGTAGAGGTAGAAACCCTTCCGCCCTTTCCGCCCGTATCGCCCCGCCGCTACGACGCGCTGCAGGGACGCCGCCGGCGCCATGCGGGCGCCATAGGCATCGGCGATGATCTCGCCGGACTTCCCCGCCACATCGATGCCGACTTCATCGACGAGCGTGATCGGACCGACCGGGAACCCGAACGCCACCAGCGCCCGATCGATCGCGTCGACCGCCGCCCCTTCGTCCAGCATCTTCGCCGCTTCGTTGATGTAGGGCGCGAGCACGCGGTTGGCGTAAAATCCGGGGCTGTCGCGCACGATGATGACCGTCTTGCCGAGCCGCTTCCCGAACGCCACCACGGTCGTGACGACCTGGGGATCGGTCTCGGGCGTGACGATCACCTCCAGCAGCGGCATCTTGTGCACGGGGGAGAAGAAGTGCATCCCCAGCACGCGTTCCGGACGCGACGATGCCGTCGCGATCCGCGCGATCGGAATCGTGCTCGTGTTCGACGCGACGATCGCGTCCGGCGGCAACAGCGGCTCGACTGCGGCCAGCACCGACCGCTTGACCTCGAGATCTTCGAAGACCGCCTCGATGACGAGCTGCACGCTGGCGAATCCCGTGTAGTCCACGGTGCCGGATACGAGGAGCATTTGATCGTCGAACTCCGCGCGCGTGATCTGTCGCGATGCGAGACGGTCCTGCAGGACGTCCCGCACCGCGGCGAGTCCCTTCAGCACCCGCGTGTGATCGGTGTCCTTGAATCGCACTGACACGCCGCGCTGCGCGGCGATCGCGGCGATCCCCGCTCCCATGAAACCCGTTCCGAGGATGCCGATCTTGCTCACCGGCAGCGGCGGCGGCCCTGGAGGTTCGACGCCGGGATCCTTCTTCAGGGCGTTGGTCGCGAAGAACAGGAAGATCAGCTGCTTCGCGACATCACTCGCCGCCGCGATGCCGAAGAGACGGGCCTCCGCCTCCAATCCCCGCGTGCGGCCCTGGAGGTAACCGGTGCGGATCGCATCGATCGCGGCCAGAGGCGCAGGATAGTGCCCGTGCGTGCGGGCCAGCGTTTGCTCGCGAGCCTGCCGGAATACCACCGCGCGCCCGAGAGCGTTGTGGTCCAGCAGCAGCCGCTGGGTGCTCCCGCCCCGCGCACGCGCGCCCGGTCGCGGCTGGCGCAGCCGGTCGCGCCCGCCGGCTTCCACCAGCTCGCGCGCGCGCCGCACCGCGATATCCCGCAGGATGGCCGGATGGACCATTTCGTCCACCAGTCCGGTCTGCAGTGCCTTCCTCGCCCGCACGTTCTTGCCGGTGAGGATCATGTCGAGCGCCGCCCGGAGTCCCACGAGCCGAGGCAGCCGATGCGTTCCGCCCGCGCCCGGAATCAGGCCGAGCTGCACTTCGGGCAATGCGAGAACGGTCTTGGGACTCTCGGTGGCGATGCGATACGCACAGGCCAGCGCGAGCTCGAGGCCTCCACCCAGGCACGCGCCGTGGATCGCCGCCACGATCGGCGTCCGCATCTTCTCCACCCGATCCATCAGTTCCTGGCCCATCCGGCTCAACCGCTCGGCCTCGGCGGCGCCCGGGAGTTCCACCAGCTCCTCCACATCTGCGCCCGCGATCCACCCGTCCGCTTTCCCGCTGAGCAGCACCGCGGCGCGGATGCCCTGATCGCGATCCAGCCGGTCGAGCAGCGCGACGACCTCGTCCCGCACCGGGCGCGTGAACGTGTTGACCGTCGCGCCAGGAACGTCGAGCGTGACCAACGCGATTTCATCGCGGACATCGACGGTGAGTGCGGCACTCATACGGCAGGGCCCAGGGCGCGGTGCATGGCGGCCCTCATGCGCGCTCGACGACCATCGCGTGCCCCATGCCGCCGGCTGCGCAGACCGTGAGAAGTCCGAACTCCCCGTCGCGCCGTGCCAATTCGTGGCACAGGGTCGTGAGGATGCGTGCCCCCGTCGCCCCGAAGGGATGTCCGAGGGCGATCGAGCCGCCCATCACGTTCAGGATCGCGCGATCCACCTCGCCGAGCGGTGTAGTGAAACCTGCGCGCGCCGCCCACTCTGGCGATTCGAAGCCGAGCAGATTGGACAGCACCTGCGCCGCGAAAGCCTCGTGCATCTCGATCAGGTTGATGTCGCGCAGCGTCAGGCCGGCCCGCTGCAGGGCGACCGGCGCCGCCAGCACCGGCGCCTGCAGTAGCTGTTCGCCCGGGTCGAGCGCGGCGTACGCATAGGACCGGATGAACGCGAGCGGCGTATAGCCCAGCACGCGCGCCCGCTCTTCATCCATGAGGAGCACCGCAGCGGCTCCGTCGGTCAGGGGCGACGAGTTCCCTGCGGTCACCGTGCCATAGGCCCGGTCGAATACCGGCTTGAGCGCCGCGAGTTGATCGTAGCTGGTCTGCTCCCGGATCCCGTTGTCGGACGTGACGACCGTATCGTACGCGGGAGGCACGTACAGGGGCGCGATCTCCGCGGCGAGGCGGCCATCCGCCGTGCCGGCCGCCGCCAGCCGGTGCGACCGGAGCGCGAACTGGTCCTGATCCTCGCGGGAGATGTGGTTGATCTTCGCCATCTTGTCGGCCGACTGCCCCATCGTCTCGCCCGTCGATGGCTCCGCGATCGCGGGGGCGAGCGGCCGCAGATCGCGCGGCCGGATCCGGCTGAAGGCGCTCACCTTCGCGCCCAGCGTCTTGGCCCGGCTGGCTGCGATGAGCGCATCGGAGAAACCGCGGGAGTACAGGATCGGAACGTTGGACAGCGATTCCGCACCTCCCGCGATCACGGCCCCGGCATGGCCGAGGGCGATCTGGTCCGCCGCGTCGGTGATCGCCTGATTGGCCGACGCGCACGCGCGCCCCACGGTGAACGCCTGAACGGCCTTTGGCAGCAGCGGCTGCAGGGCGACCTCGCGGGCGATGTTGGGCGCGAGGACCGAGGGAATCACCGTCCCGAAGACGAGCGCGTCGACTTCCGCGCCATCCAGATTCGTACGCTGAATGAGCTCGGAGACGCAACGGCGTCCGAGCTCGATCGCGGATACCGACTTGAAAACGGTGCCGGCCTTGGCGAACGGCGTCCGGACCCCCGCCACGATCGCGACCCGGCGGCCGTTGTCATACGTGGGCATCGGCAGGAAAGCTACTGCGGAAGCCGGGGCGAGGTCAGATTTCCACCCCATGCCGCGTGCCGACGCCTTTCGGACCCTGGCCGAGACGCCATTTGACGTGCTCGTCGTCGGCGGCGGCATCACCGGAGCGGGTATCGCCCGCGACGCCGCGATGCGCGGGCTGCGGACCGCACTCGTCGAGCGAGATGATTTCGGCAGCGGCACCTCGAGCCGCTCCTCGCGCCTTATCCACGGCGGGGTGCGCTACCTGGAGCACGGGTATTTTCACCTGGTCTTCGAGGCAAGCCGGGAGCGCCGGACCCTGCTCCGCATTGCGCCGCATCTCGTCCGCCCGCTGCGCTTCACGTGGCCCGTCTACCAGGGCGCACGCGTCCCGGGGTGGCGGCTCGGCGCCGGACTGCTGTTGTACGACGCGCTCGCGCTCTGGCGCAACGTCGCGCGGCACCGCCGCCTGACGGCCCCCCAGGTCCTCGCACGCGAGCCCGGACTCGAGCCGCGTGGGTTGACCAGTGGCGCCGCCTATTTCGATGCGGCGACCGATGACAGCCGCCTGACGCTCGCCAATGCGCTCGCCGCGGAATCCGCAGGCGCCACGGTTCTCAACCACACCGAGCTCCGGTCGTTCGCGCGCGACGCCGCCGGCCGCGCGTCCGGCGCCCGGGTCCGGGACACCCTCACCGGCAACGAGTACTCGGTGCGGGCCGCGGTCATCGTCAACGCGACCGGGCCATGGGGCGACGCGGTCCGGCAACTCGCCGATGGCGCCGGCACGCAGGCCACGGTGCAGGGAAGCAAAGGCGTCCACCTCGCCGTGCCGGCCACGCGCATCGGCAACCGCGGCGCCGTGACGCTCCTGTCGGCGATCGACGGCCGCGTCATGTTCGTCCTGCCCGCCGGCGCGCACACGATCGTCGGCACGACCGACACCGAGACCACCACCGGCCCCGACGAGATTCGCGCGTCGTCGGCCGATGTTGCCTACTTGCTGGAGTCGGTCAATGCCGCGTTTCCGGCCGCTGCGCTCGCCTCGCCGGACGTCGTCAGCGCTTGGGCCGGAATCCGCCCGCTCATCGCCTCCGGTCGCACGGGGGACGCGGGCAGCGCGTCCCGCGAGCACGAGATCGTGCGCGGACCGTCCGGGGTGCTCACTGTGAGCGGGGGCAAACTGACGACGTACCGGGCGATGGCCGCCGAAGTCGTCGATGCCATCGAAACGGCGCTCGATCGGCCACCTTCGGCCTCTCGCACCGGCGTTGAGGCGCTTCCCGGAGCGGAACGGCTGACCGCCATTGCGGCGCTCGCCGCCGCGGAGCCCGCGCTGGCGCAGCCGCTCGCGCCGCCACTCCCGTACCGTGCCGCGGACCTGGTCTACGCGGTGCGCTGCGAGCACGCGTACACGCTCTCGGACTTGCTCATGCGGCGCACGCACGTCGCCTTCGAGATGCGCGATGGTGGGATCGCCGCGGCACCGCGCGCCGCCGCGATCGTGGCGCGAACGCTCGGCTGGGACGAGGGCGCATCCCGCGCCGCGGTCGACGCGTACGCCGCCGACGCACAGCGGGTGTTCGCGATCGGCGGCCGGGATGGTCGCTGACCGGTCGCCGGCCGCTCAGCCGCTCAGGACTTCTTCGTCGTGAATCGTTCGGAGCGCCACGATCGTGAGGCGGCGCGTCACGGCGGGGAGCTTGATCACCGCCGTCTCGCCCAGGCCTTTGCCCACCAGGGCCTTACCGATCGGCGACGACATGCTGCACTGGCCGTCCTCCAGCTCGACGGAATCACCGAAGACCAGGCTGTAGGTCTCGCGTCCACGCGTCTGCTCGTCCTGCACGACCACTCGCGATCCGAGCCCCACCCGGTCGGCGGGAATCTGCGCGATGTCGATCTGCGCGAGTTTGCTGAGCCGCTGGCGAAGCTGTCCCAGGCGCGCCTGCACGAACTGCTGGCGCTCGAGCGCAGCCTTGTATTCGCTGTTCTCACGTAAATCGCCCAGCTCCACCGCCTTCCGGATCTCGGCGGGCAGGGTGACGTTGAGTTCGCGCTGGAGGATCTCGACCTCTGCGCCAAGCTTCGCTTTCAGCTCTTCAATCATGCAGCACACGCCGGGTACAAAAGGGGAACGCCCGGCTGCAATGCGCGGCCGGGCTCTCTCTGCCAACGTAAGCCGCGGCCAAGACCGCCGCAACGCGACAGGCGGTCCGCACCGGGCGTTTTGACCGTTCTGGCGTGACGTTTCGCCCGCCTGTCGCGTCCCAACCGATAGGACGCAAGCAGTTGACGCTCGCACACCGGCTCGGCGCAGGCGGCGACAGGTCGCGGCCATGACGGGCCTCCCTTGAGGATGAAGGACTATGACTGGAGTCTCGGGCCGCGGGATGTCGCGGATCCGCCACGGCCTGCGTGCCGCCGCATGCCTGCTTGCGGTCGCCGCCGCCGCGTGCTGGACGGCTGACAACAACGGCGTGACGCCCCCAAACGGCGTCATTGGCGTCACGCCGGGTGGCTCCAGTGGATCCAGCGGCGGCGATGTCTCTGGACTCTACCGGCTCGAAACCCTGCGAGACACGGCCGTCCCTGCTCTGATTTTCTACGACAGCGCGTCGAGCGTCGACGACACGGTCCTCGCGGTGACCTACGACAGTTCGTCGATTTCCCTCAATACCGATACGACGGCCGTCGAGATCGACTTTCTTACGATCCGCGACATCAGGGAGAGCGCCGACTCGGACGTCAACCGCCTGGAGTCGTTCGGCGACACGACGTTCGGCAGCTACAGCGTCTCAGGCGCGACTGTTACGCTGTCCCTGACCGACACGGTCGGCGGCGCGCATACGGTCACCACGAACTATGCGTTCGCGTCCAATGCGCTGACCGGCATCATTACGTACTCCCTCTACAACACCGCCGGCCAGTTCGTCGCGACCGATACCTCGACGGCCGTCTATGACTTCGTCGGGCCGGCGACCAACACGACGAGCCATACCCTGGCGCCACATTCGAGAGCGGCCGGGGTGCCGGGTGTCCTCAGGCTGCGGCCGCCCGCGGACGCGCGGCGCATCACGGCCGGGGCTATGACCCCGCTGGGTGCCCGGACGTGGCGCGTGCCGGCGCCGGTGGTTGCTCGCTTCGCCGCTCCGACCGCGCGTACTCGTCCCTGAGGCGTTGCATCATCGACCCGCGCCGCTCGTACAGCCTCTTGAGCGGGCGCGGGGGATGCCGCCCGAGCGCATACGACGTGAGGAGCGGTAGCCCGACAGTCGAGTCGAGGTAGCACACCACCGCGTCGGGCAACCGATCCGGGTCGATCTTGCCCCAGCTCACCGCCTCGGCGGGCGTGGCCCCCGACAACCCGCCGGTATCGGGCCGGGCGTCAGTCATCTGCAGGAAGAAATCGTGCCCCCGCTCATCGATCCCCAGTACTTCCTGGATCTGCGGCTCGGTCTGCAACACAAAGTTCTTGGGACTGCCGCCCCCGAGGATCACGACCGCGCTCCGGCCCCCCGCGGCATCGGGTGCTCGCTCACCCGTCACCCAGTCGCCGCGCTTGGCGCCGAGCACGATCGCCGCCGTCTCGTTGACATCCTGGTTGGGATCGATCGTGCACGCGTTGCCGTCGAGCGCCAGCGCCGCGACGTTCATGCCGATCGACGAGTCGCCGGGCGACGACGTATACACCGGCACGCCCGCGGTATAGGCCGCCGAGAGCAGCGACTTGTAGCTCAGGCCGAGCGCGCGCTCGCGCTCGCGTACGTACTTGCCGCACAGATGATGGAACTCGGCACTGGACATCGGCCGCTGGAACTCCGGCGCCCGGATGATCTGGCGGAAAAACGCGTCCGTCGACAGCAGCACCTCGTAATCGAAGAAGATGTCGTAGATGCGCACGACGCCTTCGGCCCGGAGCACCACATCGGACGCCTGGGGATGCCCGCGATGCATGGACAGTCCGAGTCCGAAATGGGTGTCGTGATACAGATTCGCACCGGTCGACACGATCCAGTCGATGAATCCCGCCTCGACCAGCGGGATGAGCGCCGCCATCCCGAGGCCGGCCGGCGTGAGCGCGCCGGTGAGCGAGACGCCGACCGTGACGTCGTCCGCGAGCATCTTCGTGGTGAAGAGATGGCACGCTTCGCGGAGCCGCGCCGCATTGTACGCGAGGAAGGTGCCGTCGATGAGGTCAGGGACGGTCTCCCGTCCGTCGATGCGGCGCGGATCGATCCGGCCGCCGGACAGAAACCGTGACGGCGCACCGCCGGGCCGGCCATCGCCGGTGTTCGCATCAGCCACCATGCCGCCTCCCGCTGCCGCGCCGTCCCCGGGCACTGGGGTTTCCGCTGCCGGTGCCATGGGCTAGCCTGCCCCCACCGGCATCGCGTCGGCCTCCGCCGCGCCGCCCGCGATCGTCCGGTCGTGCTGGGTGCTGACGTGCGCGGCGATCACCGCCGCCGCCGCCTCCGCCGGATCATCCGTGAGCAGCATCAGATCAAGGTCGCCCGGGGAGATCTTGCCCTCCGTGAGCACCCGCGTCTGCAGCCACCGCACGAGGCCCGCCCAGTAGCGCCGGCCGAACAGGATGACCGGAAACCGAAAGATCTTCCCGGTCTGAATCAGCGTCAGCGCCTCGAACAGCTCATCGAGTGTCCCGAATCCCCCCGGGAAAATGATGAAGGCATCCGAATACTTGATGAACATCGTCTTGCGAACGAAGAAGTACCGGAAATTGATCAGCGTGTCCACGAACGGATTGGCGCCCTGCTCGAAGGGCAGCTCGATGTTGCATCCGACGGAGTGCCCGCGACCGTCCCGTGCGCCGCGATTGGCCGCCTCCATGATGCCGGGTCCGGCGCCCGTGATGATGGAGTACCCGGCGCCGGACAGCAGGCGCGCGGTCTCGCGTGCGGCGGCATACTGCGGATCATCAGGACCGGTGCGCGCGGATCCGAAGATCGAGACGCCCTTCGCCACACCCGCGAGCGTGTCGAACCCTTCGATCAACTCGCTCATGATCTTCAACACACGCCACGGATCGGTGCGCGTGAAATCGGCGCTCGGACCGCGCTCCTGCAGCAGTTTCTCGTCTTCGGTAACCGGAAGATCGCGAATGCCCTCGTCGATGAGCTGGACCGCGCCCGAGCGGCGGGCCTCGGTTCCGTCCCGCGATGGCGGCGTGCGCCCCGCGAGGAGATGCCCGGCCTCCGTCCGCTCCCGATAGCCCTCGCGCGACGCGCGCTCGGCTGACTCCAGCAGATCAGGATCGCCCTTCTTGCCGGTGGCGGTCCGTGGAACACGCGTCACTCCCCGCTTTGCCATGCCGATCTCCTGAGGAAAGAACTGAATCGCCCGGCCCAGTGGGCGTACCGTTCGATGTCGCGCACCGGCGGCGTGACGCCCTCATCGCCATAGGCCGTATACATTCGCCACCGGATGTACGCCAGCGCCGGAAGCGGAATGAACGGTGGACGCCGGTACCAGCCGCGCCGGCGAAAGCGCCAGCCGATCCGGAGCAGATCCATCGCCAACCGGGGGCGAATCACCGCGCGCGTCGCGAGTGCGAGTGTTAACCGGCGCCACGACATCGGGGGGAAAGTATCGCGTTACCGCCCCCGGCGCTGACTCGTCTCGGCTCAGATGCGCCGCGTCGATCTCGTCCTGCTCGGCCCGTTACTCGCGATCGGCGCCTGGGTCGCGGTACAGGCTCACGAACTCCATGCTGGCTCCGCCGTGCGACAGAGCGCGGCCGCCCTCGCCGAGCCCCTTCCGGTGAGCGCGCGCGCGATGCCGGCCGCTTTCGTCCGCACGATCGACCGCACCGTCATGCGCGGACGCATCGCGGCCGGTGACGCCCCGGCGACCGCACCCGAGGTCAAGGTCTCGCGCGAGCCGCCCCCTGTCCGCGACCTGGACGAGATCCACCGCCGCCTGTCGCAGAACGAAGCGGGCACCTACATCGGCGACATTCTCCTCGCGCGCGATTCGAATGTGGCACGGTGGCCGGATCGCACCGCGCGCCCCCTGCGCGTCTGGGTTCAGGCCTCGCCCATCCTCGCTGACTGGAATCCCGCATACCCGGATCAGGTCCGGGATGCCTTCTCGACATGGGAAGCCGCTGGCGCTCCGGTTCCCTTCACCTTCGTGGTGGATTCGGGCGCGGCCGACGTTCACGTGACGTGGGTCGATCACTTCGACGAGCAGATCAGCGGGAAGACGATGTGGGCGCGCGACGACAACTGGTGGATCGTCGATGCCAATATCGCGATCGCTCTGCACCACAACCACGGCGAGCCACTCGATGCCTCAGCCGTGCGCGCGATCGCGCTCCACGAGATCGGGCACCTGCTCGGCCTCGACCACTGCGCCGACACCACCAACATCATGGCGGCGCGGGTCCGCGTGCGTGACCTCTCGGCGGCCGACAAGGCGACCATGCGGCTGATCTATGCGCTGCCGCCAGGGTCGGTGAAGCAAGGGCGGTAAGCCGCCCCTATCCGGCGGCCTTCGCCTTCTTCTTGGTGGCGGCGTGCGCCCGGTGGGCGCGATGCGCGGCGCGGCTGCGGCGCGACCGGTGGACACGCGGCGGCGGACGGTTCCACCCCAGCTCCCGGTCGGCACGGAAGCGAGCGGGCATCGCGAGCGCGTTGTCCGGATCGTCGGTCACGGCCACGGCCGCGGCATCGGCGAGATCCGCACGCACGTCGGCGATCACCTTCGCGGGCCGCCGCGCGCGGGCGGCGTGTACGCGGTTGGTGAGCAGCACGACGAACATCTGGCGATCCGGATCGATCCACAGCGACGTTCCGGTGAATCCCGTGTGGCCGTACGCGCGCTCGCTCAGGAAGCGGCCGCAACTCCCATCATTACCGTCGTCACACATGTCCCACCCCAGCGCGCGATGTCCCGCGGTGCGCCGGGTGAACAGCTCGACGGTCGTGTCGCTAACGATGTGCACGCCGTCGTACACGCCGCCGTTGAGCATCATCTGCGCGAAGACCGAGAGGTCCGCCGCGGTGCTGAACAACCCCGCGTGCCCCGCGATGCCGCCGAGGGCGTACGCATTCTCGTCGTGGACTTCACCCTGCAGCGGATAGCCGCGCGGCGGTGTCAGCTCGGTCGGCGCCACACGCACTTTGAGCGAGTCGGAGGGCCGGAAGAAGGTGTCCGTCATCCCCAGAGGCTGGAACACGTGCTCGTCGAGGAACACATCGAGCCGCTCGCCTGAGACGGCTTCGACGATCATTCCCAGCACGTCGGCGCCCAGGTCGGAATAGATGTAGCAGTCACCGGGACGGCACTCGAGTTGTGTATCGAGCACGAACCGGCGCGCTTCGTCGGGCGTGCTCGCGAGGCGCCACAGCTCGCGCCCCGCCGGCAATCCCGACCGGTGCGTCAGCAGCTGGCGAACGGTCACGGAATCTTTGTAGCCGCCGCTGAAGGCGGGCACGTAGGCCGCCACAGGCGCATCAAGCGAGATGCGTCCCTGATCATACAGCACCATGATCGCCGTCGTGGTGCCGACGACTTTGGTCAACGACGCGAGGTCGTAAATCGTACGATCAGGAGCAACGCGGACACTGCTGGCTTCCCAGCTGAGACGCCCGAAACCACGCTCCCACACCACGGCGCCGTTTCGGCCGACCACGACCGCAGCACCCGGATACCCGCCGGCCCGAATACCACGCTGGACGACGCGGTCGATGGCTTCGAGCCGGCGCGCGGACATGCCGACCGCTCCCGGAGCCTTGACCGGAAGTCCGCTGTGCAGCCCGCTGGAGGCGGCGCCGAGGGTGGCCAACATCGCAGCAAACACAAGCACCGTGGGAACCCTGCCTGATGACAAAAGACAATACGCGGAGACGCCGCCCGGGCGCCTCCGAAACTCTCACCGGCCCCACTGTGGGGCGGCGGCCATGCCGATTACGGAAGTCTTGGTCTCGTACAGTCTTACGCAGCAGGCCCACGTATATAGGGATCGCCCCGCTATAGTCAAGACGAAAGATGGTCCCCCCTGCAACGGGTCCCGCAATAGTCGTCGGGCCGCCCTCCGGAGGCCCGCCCGGTGACATCGCGCCGCTGTTCCCCCGCCTCTGCCCCGCGGGTATACATCGGTCACCGGCTCCACGGCGAAAACGGCAACCTTCGCCTGGCAAATCGTGTCTCATTTTCGAACAGCATGGGAACGGACGCACTGCTGGTTCGGCGCGCGATTGACGGGGACGAACGGGCACTGCGATCGCTCTGGTCGCAGTACGCGCCGCGCGTGGACGCTGTCGTGCGCCGGCTGGTAGGCGATCCCGACTACGCGGCCGATGTCGCGCAGGAGGTCTGGATCCAGATCTTCCGCGCCCTTCCGGGCTTTCGCGGGGATTCCCAGTTCGGTACGTGGGCTCATCGGATTGCGGTCAATCGAACGCTCAACGCGCTCCGCCGCACCAAACGCATGCAGGCGCTCGAAACGGGAATCGAAGAATCGACAGCCTCCACGCCACCCGAGGATGAACGACCGTTTCTCCAGGCATCCATCGAGGCGGCGACGGCCCGGCTGGCGCCCGGCGCACGCGCGGTGTTTGTGCTGCACGATGTCGAAGGGTATACGCATGAAGAGATCGCAAGAGCGCTCGGTATCACCGCGGGCGGATCCAAATCGCAACTGTTCAAGGCGCGCGCGAAATTGCGCCGGCTGCTCGCGCACCTCGTTGAACCCGATGCGTTGCGTCCCGCTCCGGCGCCCGCTGCTGCACCCGCTGCAGCACCCGCTCCGCGCGGCCCAGCCACCGGACGCGGCACGACGACCGGCACCCCGGCAGGCCCCACGGGAATCGGAGGAGGAATCCATGCTGGGATCGTGTTTTGAGCATCGCGAACAACTCCGTGGCCGTCTGTCACTCGCTCACAGTCGCCAGTCCCATCCGTTCTTTTCGACGGCCGCTCGAGGCGGCATACTGACCTATGGACGCTGATCGCATTGCCGGGCCCGGTGGGCCTGCCCCCGCCGAATCGCACCTGGTACCGGAACGTCTGGCCGCATTGGCCGACGAAAATCCGACGTCCGCCGAAGCGCTACACCTTGCCGCATGCCCGGAGTGCTCCGCCGAAGTGGACTCCTACCGCTCGCTGCTCGCGCTGACACGGGCCGAGCGGGACCGCCTCAACGAACCGCTGACGGACTGGGAATCCATCCGCGAGGCCTTGGCCGCCGAGACCCCGGAGACCGCCGCGCCAGCCCGCCAACGGCCCGCCCCGGCCGCCAGAATGCGCTCCTGGGCCACCCGGTCAGCCGCAGCAGTCATCCTCGTCTCGAGTGGCGTCGCCCTGGGCCGTTATTCGGCTCGGCCAGGGGCTCCCGCTGGAGGAAGCCCTGCGCCGACAGTCGTCGCTAATAGCAACAGTATAGCACCAGAATCGGCTGGTAATAGCGCCAGTTTAGTACAATTCGCGCCTACTGGGCAACAGTTCGAATCTGCGGACGATGCCCTGGCGGCGGTGCTGAATGCCGAGACCCAGTACCGGCACGCGGTGGCGTATTTGATGGTCAGCGACTCGGGCGATAAGGGCGCGGGGATTCCGAACGACTACGCGACGCGCCTCGCCGCCCTGGACGAGGTCGCCCGGACCGCTCAAGCCGCGCTCATCGCGGCCCCGCATGATGTCGTGCTGCGCCGGGTCTATACCAACTCCGTCGACGCCCGCGAAGCGACGCTTCGTGAGTTGGGACGGACGATCCCCGCCAGCCTCCACGGCGGACAGTATTGATGGTGACGCCGATGCCGAAGGCGCTCCCCGGCGGCGTGACCGCGTCGGTAGTCGCGTGTGCGCTCGCGGCGGCATTCGCGGCGGCCGCGCATGCCCAGACACCGCGGCCGGATTCGGCCGGGGCGGGCGACAGCCTCACGCTGCCGGCCGCAATCGCCGCAGGCCGCGCCGCGCACCAGCTCCCCGAAGGCTACCTCGGCATCTCCTTCGTCTGCGATGTCAGGCGCCAGTACGGCCCTGAAGGGCTCGCGATCTACCATTATGGGTACCCGGCCGTGGAGTCCGTGGAGCGGGGATCGCCTGCGGACAGGGCAGGCATCGTTCCCGGCGACACGATCGTCGCGTATGACTCACGCGACGTGCTCTACCGGAGAATCGTCCTCGCCCGGCTCCTCCGCCCCGGCTCGGTGCTGGCAGTGCGGGTCCGGCGCAACGGCACCGTCAAGAATCTCCGCGTCAGCATTGCGCCTCGCCCCGCGACCTTCGTCGACATGAACGTCGCGGGCTATGGCGGTACGCCCCAGGCTCAGTCCGGCGGCAGCGCTTCCCTCGATCCGCACCAGTGGCTCGTGATCCCCAGCCCGGCCCTCCCTCCCCTCCCTCCGGGCAGCCCCGCCGGCGCTCCGCGGCCCAGCATCGCTCTCGATGAACCGCCGGCGTCATTCGATGACGCCGCCGACCCGGGCGATGAGACCACGGCAATCGCCGGCGCGCAGTTCGTCCGCACCAGCCCCGACCTGCGCGAAGCGCTCGCCCTCGACAGCGGCATCCTGGTGGTCGCCGTCGGCCAGGGCACAGCGGCCGCGCAGGCGGGACTTCGTGCCGGCGATGTCGTCGTGGCCGCACACGGCGATGCGATCGCAACGCCCCAAGCACTCGCCGGTGTCCTGCGCCAGGCGAAGCGGGATGGCCAGCCGCTGAGTCTCCGGGTCGTCCGCCGCCACCAGACGCGCACGGTGGTACTCAGATAGCACCACCGGTGCGGTAGTGCGCGGGAGCACCGCATCGCGGCAAAGCGGCGCGGCCGTTGCCGCGAGCGCCGTTGCCGCGAGCGTCGTTGCCGCGAGCGCCGTTGCCGCGAGCGTCGTTGCCGGCGATCTTGCGAATGCCGGCGTGATGCCGGCATCGCGGAGGCGCCATGGACTCTCTCGTTTCGGATCCCAATCAGTACGGCGCGGCCCCGTCCCGCACCGATCCGGCTGCGCCGCCAGCGGCGCCGGCTGCTTCACCAACTCCTTCGAGCGCCACGGCGAGCGCCACAGCGAGCGCCACAGCGAGCGCCGGCGCGAGCGCCGCAGCCAGCGGCTCGCCAGATACTTCTCAGGATGCCTCCCAGGATGCCGGTCCTCCCGTGACCGCGGATCAGGTGCGGATGATCCTGCGCCGAGTCAAGGATCCAGACCTCAATCTCAACATCATCGATCTCGGTCTGGTCTACGACGTGCGCGTCGATGGCTCGGTGGTCGCGGTCGACATGAGCCTCACCTCGCCCGGATGCCCGTCAGGACCGGAGATCATGGAGGAGGCCGAGCGGCAGATTCGGGCGATGCCCGATGTCACGGACGTCGCGATCAATCTCGTGTGGACCCCGTTCTGGTCCCCGGACCGCATCGAGCCCCGCGTCCGCGCGTATCTGGGGATGTAGCGCGCAGGAAGTAGCCGCGCAGGAAGTAGCGCGCGGGATGTAGCAGGCACAATGAGCGGGCGGCGTGCAGCGCGGGTGGCTACCCGCCGAGCAGTCCCTTGACCGCGACGACGCCGATCGCTGCGGCGCAGTTCACGAGCGTGCTCGTCTCCGAGCGGCAAGCGGCGCGCCAGTCATGACGCCGGCCGACAGCGCGAGGGCCGAGCGACGGCCATCGCGGGATCCACCTGGGCGTCCGCTCCTTGTACGCGAGATAGGCGGTCCCGAACGTCGACTCCAGCACGCCCTCTTCGTAGCGCACGATGAATCCGTATTCGACCGCGAACGCCGCGAAGGCGAGCGGCACGTACCACAGGACGCCGGTCGCGATCGCGACGCCGGTCCACACGATGGCGTTGCCGATGTAAATGGGATTCCGCGCCCACGCGAACGCGCCGTCAGTCACCAGATGGGGCACGCATCGCGTGCGGCGCCGCGTCGCGGGCCCGGCCGCCGCGACTCCCGATAACCGCATCAGCTCACCGATCGCCACCGCCACGAGACCCGCGGCCCACGTGAGCGATGTCATCGATCCGTGCACGCACAACGGTACGAGCAGCACGGGAATCGGCAGCACGCCGCGGTACCGGAAAAGCCACGCGCCGACCCGCGCGGCTCGCGTCTGCTCGGCGGCGCTCATCACCGTCATCGCGATCGGCGCGGGACGGACCGCCGGACGCGGCCAGGCACGCGCACTGTGGCCGGCGACGACCACGAGGCGGCGCTCCGCCGCGTCGGCTACGCCCGCCGCGGCGGATGCATGATCGATGACGACGTCGGCAGGCCGGCGCACGACGCGTGCGCTCATGCCATCAACCGCCAGGATCCTGCTGCCGGTTTGGCTCAGTCCCACATTTCGCGACGACGACATGACCACGGTGAAATTTAGCCCGCCACGGCGCGCACGTAAGGCGCAGCGAGAATTCGGTCACGCATTGTCTTCGCATACGTGCTCGCTCGCGTTTGCGCTGCGGTGTGGATCTCGCCGCGGAAGCGCCGGACCTCAGCGCCCGGATGCGTGCCGCTCGCTGGTCCAACCGCCGTTGCCGGCGAATGGCCGCCCGTCGAATGTCGCCCACAACAACACGCGACGATCGGAGCCGTCCGCGCGAGACGCCGCGAGCGCGAGTGCGACCGCTCCCGCTTTCGCAGCGTACGTCGCGTCGAGCAGAAGCGGCGACGCGCCGGATGCGCCGGCGGCCTGAGAGAGGCGGTCCGCGGCTATCGCGCCCGCTGCGGAGGGCCTGCCGTATGCACCGGCGTAGGCCGAGTGGTCCACCACCACGGGGACGGCGGGCAATGCATCACCGCCGCGGCCTCGCCGGCGCAGAAGCCGGCGCGTCTGGCGGATGAGGGACTGGACCCGATAGGAGTTGGCGACGAGCCGCGGCGCGACGCGCGCCGCTACGACCGTCGTGCGTACCCCGGCCACACCCAGACCGAGCGCGAGACCCGCCGCCGTGCCGCCGGTGCCAAGCGGAAGCACCACGTGTGTCGGCGCGGGTAGCTCGCCGGCGGTGATCTGCGCCGCCAACTCGAGCCCCGCGCCGACGTGGCCGAGGATGCCGGCCGGACTGCTGCCGCCGGGCGGGACGTAGTGGCGCTCCGGTTCCCGTGACGCGCGAGCCCGCCAGGCCATCGCGCGCGCAATCGCGACCACCGCCCACCGGCTGCTCGTAGTCTTGGCCGAGCCGCGCTCGATCGCCTGCGCCACCGCCAGCGACACGGGGTGCATGGCGTGCGCCCATCGTATCACTTCGGTGCGCGCGCCGAGCCGGCTGGCATGGACCGCCGTCGCGTAGACATGGGTGGACCCCTCTCCGCCGACAGCGAGCACGACGTCACCCGGACGCACCGCTCCGAGCAGGAACTCGAGTGCTCGCACTTTGTTGCCGGCCGCGACCGGCGCGTTCCGGTCGTCTCGCTTGAGCCAGAGCGCCCCGCCGTTCGGCAGTGCGACCCGCTCGACAGGCGACGGATAGACGCCCAGCACGGCGCGCGGCAGAGCCGCGAGGCCCGGGAACCGATCGTAGAGTGGGAAACCCTTAGATTCCACGCACTGTGTCCCAAGCCCACCGGCGCCCGATGGCGTCTTCCCCTCCACCGGTCACTGCCGCCGTCACGTCGCGCCCCGATGGGGCCCCCAAAGCTGTGTACATCGACACCCCGTGGGTCGCGGACCAGTGGCTCGCAGCGGTGGGAGGAGCAGGGGCGGTCGCCCTCGATACCGAAGGGGCGAGTTTTCACCGCTTCGTCGATCGAATCTACCTCCTGCAGCTCTCGACGAGATCTCACAGCGCGATCATCGACCCGCTCGCCGCTGGCCCGCTGGCCGGCCTGGGAACGATTCTCGAAAATCCGGAGATCGAGATCGTCTTTCACGATGCCGACTACGACCTCCGGCTGCTGCACCAGGACTACGGATGGTCCGTCACCAACATCTTCGATACGCGAGTGGCGGCGCAGCTCCTCGGCATCCGTGCGTTCGGTCTGGCCGCGCTGCTCGAACGGTATTTCGGGGTCAAACTCGACAAGCAGCACCAGCGTGCGGACTGGTCGATGCGGCCGCTCACGCCGGGAATGCTCGACTACGCAGCTCAGGACACCCGGTATCTCCTCGACCTGCGGGAGCAGCTGGCCACCGAGCTCCGGGCGAAAGGCCGCTGGAGCTGGGCGGCGGAAGAGTTTGCGCGACTCGAGGGAACGCACTGGGTGGCCGAGGATCCCACCGAGGCGTTTCTGCGAGTCAAGGGCGCTCGCGACCTCTCACGGCGCGAGTTGTCGGTCCTGCGCGAGCTGGTACCGTGGCGGGACGGCGTCGCCGCGGAACTCGACCGCGCGACGTTCCGGGTCATTGGCAACGAGACGCTCCTCGAAATCGCGCGGCAGGCGCCGGACAATCGCGAGACACTGGCCGCGATCAAGGGAATGCCGCGCGGAATGACCGAGACGCGCAGCGGCGAGATCCTTCGGGCCGTACGCCGCGGTCTCGACACGGCGGACGATGCGCTCCCGAGGTTTCCCAAGGCGCCACGCTGGGATCGCGATCCGGATCTCGACGACCGCGTCGCACGCCTCAAGGTGCTGCGAGACGCCACCGCGGCACGTCTCGACCTCGATCCCGGAGTCCTGTGCTCGCGCGAACGCCTCGAGGCCGTGGCCCGCCGGATGCCGCGCACCGCCGCCGAGCTGGCCGCGATGCCGGAACTGCGCCAGTGGCAGGCCGCGGAGCTGGGCCCGGAATTCCTGAGAGCCCTCTGGCCATCGGCGACGCCGGCGGCAGACCCGGCGGCGGACCCGGCGGCGGAGCCGGCCAGCGACTCACCCTATCGCGACGAATAGCGCTCCGGCCCTGCGCTACTTTCGCGTCGGCTTCCCGGGCGGCGTCTCGCTCTTGAAGACGTCGCGATTGATCTGGATGTACTGCTGCTGCGCCGCCGGGACGTCTTCCTCCGGAAAGATCGCCGTCACCGGACACTCCGGTTCGCACGCCCCGCAATCGATGCACTCATCCGGGTGGATGTAGAGCATCTTCTCCCCTTCGTAGATGCAATCGACTGGGCAGACATCGACGCACGACTTGTCCTTGATGTCGATGCACGGCTCGGTGATGATGTACGGCATGTCGGGCTCGGCGCAGCGGCCGGGGGAAGAGGTGGACTGAAAAGTAACAAGAATCCACAGCGAGCATCAGTAGCCGGCGGGGGTAGCCGCCGGGCGCGCTCTACCCTTTGCCCGACGGGCGGCCGGGCAGCGTCAGGAACGGCTTGGGGTCGATGGGCTCGCCATCCCACCAGCGCGCGGCGTTCGGCCGCTTCATGAGCTGGAAATGCAAATGCGGCTCGTTGGCCGGCGCATTGCCAGTGGTGCCGACGTAGCCGATGATCTCACCCTTGGCAACGTCCTTCCCCTCGGACAGCGTCGACGCGTAGTGATCGAGGTGCGCGTAGTAATACACGAACCGGTTCCCGGCGTCGATCTCGTAGATGGTGATGCCGCCCGCCGGATTTGTCCGCATCCGTAGCACGCGGCCGTAGTCCGCCGCGAGTACCGGCGTCCCGCGGGGCGCCAGGATGTCGAGCGCGCGGTGTTCGCGACCGCCGGTGCGGGGCGACGTGTACGTGTCAGGCACCTGCGAGGGGCGGACACCCGACACCGGTACCATCAGCTCCCGGCTCATGAGATAGACGCTCTGGCTCGACGACGCAACGCCGGGCGTGACCGGCGCCGGCGCGGGCTGATGCCCCGCGCACGCCGCCCCCGAGAGCGCCATCAGGCTGCCCGCGGCGATGCTCCCACGGGAGAACCTTGCACGGGAGATCCTGCCACGGGTGCACGTGCCGGTGTCGCTGCTCGATGGGCTACGCACCGCTGATCTTCGCCGGCCTCCAGGTCAGCATCCACTCCTGGATTTGCCCGGGCTCGACCCAGTGCGCGCCACCCCAGGCGCCAAGCGCGTCGGCCAGCGAGTCGGCCGCACCGAGGCCCGGCTCGATCGCCAGGTTGAGATACGGCCGGCCGCCCTTGAACGGAGTCCACTCCCCCTTGTTCAACCAGACGCCGACGTTCGGGACGGTCCGCTCGTCGAAGGCGACTTCCATCCGGAGGTCGCCCTCGGTGACGGCGGCCACGCCAGCCCCGGACGGCATGTCGAGAAACAGCTTGCACGCGTATTGCCGTCCCGCCAGGTCGGGGTGCGACAGATCCACGATGCGAGCCTCGACCCTGGCATGCGGCCAGCGAAACTCGGGCACGAGGCCGCGGAGCGCATCACCGCGGTGCGACCACACGCGGGCCCGGGCGCCGACGGGCAGCTCGAGCCGCGTGGACGGCGTCAGAGGAAAAAGCGGTTGCGCGGCCCAGAGAAACGGCAGCCGGTCATGCCCCGTGTTCCGCACCTCATATCGCATCACCACCGCGCCGGCACTCGTGACCTGCACCACGCGGGTGAACTGATACGGCATCCGCCGCCCTTCCCACGCGCATGTCGCGCGGTGGCCCGTCGGATCCGTCTCGACCACCACCGAGGCGTGCTGGGCCCACAACTCGCCGTGCTCCGGGAGCGCCAGGCCGCCGAACCGGGGCACGCCGTTCGGAATGTTGCACGCGGCGACGGTCGGGAAGCATTCATCGTAGCCTCCGCTGTCGGCGGTCTCGCTGTACGACGCCCCGTCGACGGGCTCGCGCGCCGGCAGCGCCTCGTTGCTCCACAGCCACTCGCGCCCCAGCGCCACGAGTGACACGATGCGTCCGCCGAGCGCGGGCACAATACGCACGCGCGTCGCGCCGCCTTCCAGCTCAATGAAGCCGAATGTCACACGATGTCGCCGGGATCGATTCCCCGCGTGGCGAACACACGTGCCACCGCCTCGCCGATCTTGTTGTTCGGCGTGCTGGCGCCCGCCGTGATTCCCACGGTCATGTGGTCCGCGCCGCCGAGCCATTCGCTCGTCTCGATATCCGCGGATGCGCCGATCGGCCGGTGGCGGATCGCCCCGCGGCCCACATCGAGGCACTGGGCGTCCTCGACGTGAAACGTGCGCACCGACGCGCCACAGATCGCCGCCAGCGAGATCGTGTTGCTCGAGTTGTAGCCGCCGATCACCAGCATGACGTCGAGCGGCTCGCGCAGCAGCGCCTCCACCGCATCCTGGCGGTCCTGTGTCGCGCTGCAGATGGTATCGAAGGTCCGGAAGTGCTCCGCCCGGTAGTCTTCACCGTGTGCTCGTGCCAGCGCCCGGCCGATTTCCTCGCCGATCGCCAGCGACTCGCGCGCCAGCATGGTCGTCTGGTTCGCGACGCCGACGCGCCGGAGATCGAGGTCCGGATCGAATTCCGGTGACGCGGAACGCGCGAACCGCGACACGAACTCCTCGCGGGACCCGCGCCCCTCGATGTAGTCGCATACGACGCGCGCTTCGTCCATGTTCCGGATCACGAGATAGCGGCCGCCAGCGTAGCGCGAAACCTGGGACGCCGTCGCGCGCGTCTCCTCGTGATAGTACTTCCCGTGAATCACCGCGGTCATCCCGGCCCGCGCGTAGCTGTCGACTCGCTTCCACACGTTGAGGACGGACCCACAGGTCGTATCCACGACGACCACGTTTTTCGCGCGCAGCGTCTCGAAGTCGCGCATCGTCACGCCAAACGCCGGCAGGATCACGACATCTCCGGGCCCGACCACCGAGTAATCGAAGTCGCCGCCATCGGAGCGCAGGAAGGTGATGCCCATCTCCCGCAGCTTCTCGTTCACGTGGGGGTTGTGAATGATCTCGCCCGCGAGGAAGATGCGGCGGTCGGGGAACTTCGTTCGCGTCTGGTACGCATACTCGACGGCCCGCTCGACGCCGTAGCAGAACCCGAACTCCCGCGCCAGTCGCACGGTCACGGTGCCAGCCGTGAGCACGTAATCGCGTTGGCGCAGCAGATCGACCAGCCGCCCGGTATAATCGGCCGCGAGCGTATCGTGCACTTCGGCTTTCAGCCCGAAGCCCTTCCGATAGTACGTCGGCGTCGTCTCCGGCAACGGCATGGCCCCAATCTAGCCGAACCCGCCTCCCACGCGCCGGCGCGGACTCCACCCCGCCTACGACGAGCTCAACCAGATGTCCGCGGACGGTCTGACCGGTCAGCAAGCCTCGCAAAACCACCGTATCAGTCCTGGTCGCTCGTATGACCTTCCCTCGGTCGTCATCCTATCCTACGTTGCCCTGAGACAGTTGTTTTCCTCAACCGGCCCCCTGTCAGTGCCTGCCGATAACGGCCACCCGTCCGCATTGCTGCCGGCGGCCGATGCCGTGACCCCCGATCCGGACTTCCCGGGCACCCGTGGTGATCAGCCTGCACTGGACGCCACCGCGGTGACCAGACTGACGGCACCCGCTCTGCCGGCCGGCTTGAGCAATCACGAGGACCTCGCGGTCGCGCCAGTGCGCCGCGATGGGATCGCGAGCCGCATCGCCGACGACGCGCCGCAATCCACCCGGCCGTCCGTGATCGTCTCGCCGGTCTTGGCGGCACCTGGAGTCACCGCCGGTCCCGCCACGGGCTCCGGCACGATGTCACAAGGAATCGCGCCCCGGACGCCACTGCTGCGCCCGCCCGCGCTGGTCAAAGGCGACGCCATCGGCGTCGTGGCACCATCATATGCTCCCCGCCCCGGCTGGCTCGCGCGCGGCGTCAAGGCGCTCGAGCGCCTCGGCTACGGTGTCATTCTCGACCCCGAGCTGGGAACGCTCCGCCGCTTCCAGCGCGCGGAGGATGAGCGCCGCGCAGAGAATTTCATGGGACTGTGGCTGGATCCGCAGGTCAAAGCCGTGATTGGCGGCACGGGCGGCTACGGCGCGATGCGGATGCTCCCCCACCTCGAACCCGAGGTCTTCCGGCTCAACCCCAAACCGTTCGTCGGCTACTCGGATGTGACGGCGCTGCATCTCTGGCTCATGCGGCGAGCCGGACTACGCGTGTTCCATGGTCCGACGGTCGATGACCTGATCCCGAGTGCCCGCGACCCCACGATGGCGTCGCTGCTGGCCGCGCTCACCACCGCGAGGCCGGCGGCACGCATGGGCCGAGAAATCGCGCGTGTCGTGCGGCCCGGCCGTGCAGTCGGGCGGCTGACCGGCGGCAACCTCTCCCTCGTCCAGCAATCCATCGGCACACCGTACGAGATCGACACCCGCGACGCGATTCTCTTCCTCGAGGAGACACGCGACCCGATGTCGGTCGCGGATGAGCGCCTCGTCCACCTGCGTGCGGCCGGCCTGCTGCGCCATGTTCGCGGAGTCGTCTTCGGCCAGCTATCGCTCGACCGCTCGGAAGAGGATGAGTTCGAAGACTTCTTGACAGACCTGCTCGCCGATCTCGATATACCCATTCTCGCGGACTTCCCGGCCGGACACGAAGTCCCCAACTTGACGCTGCCACTCGGCACGGAGGTAGAATTGGTGGCCGAGGAACAGACCGGGTGGTTGGTCTATCGCGAGGACGCACTGTCGTAGCGTGACCGGTACGGCGCTCGGCGTGATGTCGCGGTGAGTCCGGCGGGGAGTTCAACGAGGCGTTCAACAGGAGGCGCTGAGGTGCAGCGGCAAGGTCTCCTCTGGGTCGTGCTCGTCGTGGTGCTCGTCGTGTGTGCGATCCAGGCGTGGCGGGAACGGCCGAGATAACGAAACCGATCCGGTTCGGCGGCCGCCGTTCTGGCTGCCGCTCTAGCGGCCCAATCGCTGCAGCTCCTCGAGGAGACAGCGATCCTGGACGACATCGATGCCGGCCGCGAGCAGCCGCGCCGCGGCGGCGTCATTGCGAATACCGCTCTGCATCCAGACCACGCGCGGCGATGCCGCGAGGATGTCATCCACATGAGGCGGAATGTCCTCGGACCGCCGGAACACGTCGACCAGATCAATCGGTCCGGGAATGTCGGCAAGCCGCCGGTAGACGGGCTGCCCCAGCACTGACGTCATCTCCGGGTAGTAGACGGGCACCGGGATGACCTCGAGACCCGCGCGCTGCGCGTACGCGGGCACGTAGTACGCCGGCTCGCCAGTCCACAACGGCTTGATGCCGAGGACCGCCACGCGATGGACGCCCTCGAGAAGCGCCGCGATGCCGGCGTCGGACTCCACGATCCGGCCGGGCGCGCGCCCGGAGCCGGCCTGCTGCGGTGCCGATCGATCCATACGGAAAGCTATTGCGTTAGATTGAGGTGCCCCCGGCCACGCGCCGGGATGCGCGGACGCAGAGCGTCTGGCGTGGCCGACCGGTCGGCCGCCGTTCCCGATCTTCGTAACCTGGAGTACGTCACCATATGCGCATGCTCGTTCTGGGGCGTGGGCTGCAAGGCTCGGCCTGCGCCTACGATCTCCTGCAGAATCCCGAGGTGACCGAGGTCCGGGTCGCCGACCTTCACGTGGATCACCTGCCGGAATTTCTCGCGCCCTATTCCGGGCGGAGGCTCATTCCCACCCGGCTCGATGTCCGCGACGCGGCGGCGGCCGGCGCCGTCATGCGCGAATGCGACGCCGTGATGAGCGCGATCCCGTACTACTTCAACTTCGAGATGGCGCGTCTCGCCGTCGAAGCAGGCGTGCACTTCTGCGACCTTGGCGGCAACACCGAAATCGTGTTTCAGCAGAAGGAACTCGGCGACCGCGCACGGCTCGCGGGAGTGACCGTGATCCCCGACTGCGGCCTCGCACCGGGGATGGTCAACATTCTCGCCCAGTACGGTATCTCGCAACTCGATCAAGTCGAGAGTGTGAAGATCTTCGTGGGCGGCCTCCCACAGCATCCCGAGCCGCCGCTCAACTATCAGATCGTGTATTCGCTGGAAGGTGTCCTCGACTACTACACGACGCTGTCGTGGGTGCTCCGCGATGGCAAGCGGCATCAGGTCAAGGCGCTGTCGGAACGCGAGGCGGTCTCGTTCCCGGCGCCGGTCGGGATGCTGGAGGCATTTCACACCGCGGGCGGTCTCTCCACGCTGGCTTTCCGGTACGAAGGGAAGATCCCGACGATGGAGTACAAGACGCTCCGCTACCCGGGCCACGCGCACATCATGGAGGCGATCCGCGACCTCGGGCTCCTTGACCTCACACCCGTCGATGTCAAGGGAATGAAGGTCATCCCGCGTGAGGTCGTCGTCGGCGTCGTCGGGCCGCGCCTCACCAAGCCGCACGGCAAGGATCTGGTGGCGCTCCGCGTCATCGTCGAAGGCACCAGAGCCGGGGCGCCGGCCCGGATCGGATGGGAGCTGCTCGACTACTTCGATGGCGCCCGCGGCATCAGCGCCATGGAGCGCACCACCGGATACTCCCTCTCGATCACAGGGCAGATGCAGGCGCGCGGGGAAATCACACCCGCCGGCGTGTACACGCCTGATGAATGCATCCCGGCGGCCCGCTACATCGCCGAGCTCGCAAAGCGCGGCGTCAACATCCGGGAGATGAAGAGCTGACACGCCGGCAATCGGTCGCCGGAGACGAACCGGCTACCGGCTCGCGGACAGCGCGCTGGCAATACGTCCGCCAGCCATACATCCGCTAGCGATACACCCGATAGACCGCTCCCAGTTGGTCGTCGGTGATCAGCAGCGACCCGTCCGCGCCGACCATCACGTCGGCGACGCGGCCCCACCGGCTGCCGTCGGGACGCTGCCATCCCGTGATGAAGTCGTCGTACGACTGTGGCTGGCCATTCGCGATGTGCACCCGAATGATCTTGTCGCCCGTCGGCACGTCGCGATTCCACGATCCGTGGCTCGCGACCAGCGCATCGCCGCGCATCGCCGGGGGCAGCACCGTCGCCCGGTCGAGGAACGTGATGCCGAGCAGCGCGGAATGCGCCTGCACATTGAGGGCGGGAACGGTCATTGACGCGCACTTCGACGCATCGTGAAACTCGGGGCTCGCGTGTCGGTCGCCCCAGCAGTAGGGCCATCCATAGAATCCGCCGGCCTGGATGATGTTGATCTTGTCGGGCGGCAGGTTCTGGTGATCGGGCTCGAGGTTGTCGCGTTCGTTCACCGTGACCCAGATCCGCTTGGTCGCGGGATCGACCGCCACGCCGACGGCGTTGCGAAGGCCCGATGCGAAAATCCGCCCGTTGGCGCCGTTCTCGTCGAACCGCATCACCGTCGCGCGCGTCGAATCGCGCTCGACGCAGACGTTGCACGACGAGCCGTCGGAGACGTACATCGCGCTGTCCGGCCCGAACACGATGGTGCGCGTCGAATGCCCGCTTCCGCCGCCATAGTGATTCACGTAGACGGGTGATCCGGTGGGAACGCCCCGTGCATCGAGTCCGAACCGCACCACGCCGTCGTTGTTCGCCACGTAGAAATACCGCTTGTGAAACGCCATCCCGTGCGGTTCGTTCAATCCCTGGGCGATCACGGTCTGGCTGTCGGGCACGCCGGCGCTATTGAACGCGTGGAGCCGGACGATGTTTCCGCGCTGGGTGGCGGAGACATACACGGACCCATCTGCGCCGAGCACCGTCCAGCGCGCCGCAGGCACGTGCGCGAAGTATTGCGCCTTGAGTCCCGCCGGCAGCGTCAGTTGCCGCTGCAGGTCCGCGTCGGTGGCTGGCTGCGCCGCTGTACGTGATGGCGCACAGGCCGTGATCAGGCTGGCAAGCGCGCCCGCCACCGCGAGCAGACACGGGCTCCGGCGCGGACTCGTCCGGACAGCGTTCACGTCATGTGGATCTTGCACTCATCCTCCGACTCGGGTCTTCGTCCAGATCACTACCACGGCGCAGTCCGATTGCCCGCTGGCCTGGAATTGCGGGGGAGCCTCGGACGGCTGGTACACCTCGACCGCCGCGACTTCGTCGGGATGCATGTAATCGTTGAAATCGCCCTGCATCGGAGTCGGCACGCCGTCGATGACGTAGGTCAGGCACGTGCCGCCGGCGCCTCGCGAGCCCCTGAGCTGCGGCTGTCCGGACGAGTAGTCGATCGTCAGCCCTGGAACGGTCGTGAAGATGTCCGTCATCTGCGTGGGCAGCTTTTCCGCGATCTGATCTTCCGTCAGGTAGCGGCCAAGTCCGGACTTCTGCCGCTGCGTGAATCCGACGTTGCGCAGCCCCTTCTCCCGCTTGCCTTCGACCTGGACCGGGGTCAGCGTCGGTGGTGCAGGAAGCATTTTGACGTCCGTGCGGTGTGGCGCTCGTGCCGACAGGTCGACGGTCACCTGCATCGGCGCGAAGCTCAGCTTCCGGATCTGCAGCGCCTGCGTTCCGGACGGCAGTCCGCGCAGCGTATAGGTGCCGCTGTCGCTCGTCGTCGTCGTGGGCGCGGCACCCGCTACGGACAGCTCCGCGCCAGCCAGTGGCTTGCCCGTCGGGTCGGTCACTCGCCCTTCGACCACCGCACGCCCCGTCCTCAACGCCACGGTGCGAGGCTTCGCCGCTGCCGGGGTTGTGCCTGCCGGTGCCGACGCGCTCGCCGTGACGGCCGTGTCGGGCGACGGGACGTGCAGCATCGCGATGGTGACGAGCTCGCCCTGGTTGGAAATCGGAACATCGGCCGTCGCGAGACCTCCCCGTGATGCCCGCACGGAGCCCTGCACGCTCGCCGGCGTCCCGCACAGGCGATACGTGCCGCTGGAATCCACCGTGGCCTCACGCACGCGTGGCGCACGGTGCACGCCGGTCGCGGCGCTCACTTCGAGTTCGGTCCAGTAGAGCACCACACGTGCTCCCGTCGCCGGTGCATCCGTATCGGCGTCGAGGACCCGGCCGATCACCGCGGCGGGGCCGGTGAGCCGCTTGTCGGGCGGACAAAAGAGATTCAGCACTGTGGACTGTGACGGCGTCGACATCCGCACGACGGCATACCGCGCCAACGGCATGGCGATCGGCTGCGTCTCGATGGCCAGGCCGATCGAATCCAGCAGCGGATGCGAGAGTTGCAGTTTGTATTCGCCGGGCAGGATGCTGTCGATGCGGAATTGCCCGAGCGAATCCGTGACGCCTTCGCGCTTCCCGCCGACGACGATGACAGTGGCGTCTCGGAGCGGACCGCCGTGGATGCTGTCGATGGCGACACCGATGACGCCCGAGAAGTGGTGTGTCGTGTCCGGGAGTGGCTGTTTCGCGGCGGCCGGCGCCGCCTTGCCCTTGGTTTTGCTCGCCGGCGGCGCGGGCGGCGCCGCCTGCTGCGCCACGACGCGCGCGGCCGCAAACGGCGCGACGGCCACGCCGGCGCCCATCCCGAGCCCGATTGCGAACGTGCTGCCGGCCACGAGACCGGCAAATGATCTCCGCGCGCGCCTGGGCGCACGGCTTCCGGGTGCAGTCATCCGAACCATCGCTTCAACGCCGCGGTCGTGGTGCCCAGGCCGCCCGGCCGGGTCGCCGCCTCGAGGGCGACGGCGAAATCGGGCGCCGTAGGGTACCGGTCATTGGGGTCGCGCTCGAGCGCTTTCAGTAGTACCCGCTCGACGGCACTTGGGAAATCTAGGTCGGGGCGCAGCTTCCGGAGCGGCGTCGGCTGGTGCCTCAGCCGCGCGATCATCAGCTCCTGTTGCGACTTGCCCGTGAAGGGCAACGACCCGGTAAGCATCTCGACGGTCATCAAGGCCAGCGAGTACACATCGGTCCGCCCGTCGAGCGCCTTGCCGCGTAGTTGCTCGGGGCTCATGAACTCCGGCGTCCCGAGCACGATGCCGGTCGCGGTCAGCCGCTCCAGTTCGGGACCCGCCTTCCGCTCCTTCGCGAGACCGAAATCCATCACCACGGCATGGTCGCGGTCATCGGCCCGCCGGACGATCATGACGTTTTCGGGCTTGAGATCCCGGTGCACGATCTGGTGATCGTGTGCGGCCTGGAGTCCGGCGGCAATCTCCGCCACGAAGCCGACGACATCATCGAGCGGGAGCTGCCCGAACCGATATGTCCGGTCAGCCAGAATCTCGCCCGCGAGGTACGGCATCACGAGATACACGAGTCCATTCGCCGTCTGGCCGAGGCACTCGATATGGCAGACGTTCGGATGCACCAACTTCCCCGCCATCTCCGCTTCCCGCCGCAACCGGGTCATGGCGGTCGTATCCTTGGACAGCGACGGGGACAGCACTTTGATCGCATGCTGCGTCTCGGCCCCCGTGTCGGTCGCCAGATACACGATCGACATGCCGCCCTCGCCCAGCTTCCGCTCGACCTTGTAGCGTCCGTCGAGGAGTTGGCCGATGAGGGTCGCATGCGCCGGAACGGATGCCGGTGTCAGCTTTCCTTTTTTGAACGCCGGACCCTGGCCGGTGGGCAGCGCCCGCGGGGGCCCCTTCGAACGCGATGCGGTCCCGGGCGAATACCGCGGCGATGGCGGCCGCAGAGGCGTCGGCAGTGCGACGGGCGATCCGCCCGGCGATCCACCTGCCGGCGCGCCCGGTGCCGGCGCGGCTGCTTCCGCCTCCGCCACAAGCTTCGCGCCGTCCCGCGGGCAGAAACGGGTCGTGCCGCCGTAGGTGACGCCACAAGTGGGGCAGCGCAGGCTCATCGCCCCGTTAATCTAGTGCCCGGCGAACGCCGGGCAGTCCCCGCTAGGACCTCACCCGGTTCCGTCCTTCCGCCTTGGCGCGATACAGCGCGGCATCGGCCTGCCCGAACAGATCCTCGGCCGAATCGACCCGGGGTCCCGGGAATGTCGCGACACCGATACTCGCGGTGAGGCGGAGACCGGTGCCTTCATTCCCCGGTGCCCCGATGACGGCGAACATCTGCGCCTCGATCCGCTCGCGGATGCGTTCCGCGAACGCGACCGCACCGCCCTCCGCCGTCTCCGGCAGCACGACCACGAATTCCTCGCCGCCGTAACGGGCGACGACGTCCACGCTGCGGACCGCGTGCTGCAGCAGCGCGGCCACTTCGCGCAGCGCGTCGTCGCCGGTGAGGTGTCCGTAGGTGTCGTTCACCCGCTTGAAGTGATCGAGATCGATCATCAGCAGTGTCACCACCGAGCTATAGCGCCGCGCCCGGTCCAGTTCGGACGCGAGCCGCAGGGTGAGGGCGCGGCGGTTGAGCACCTGGGTCAACGGGTCGGTGTGCGCCAACGCTTCCAGCCGCGCGTTGTCCGCGCGGGTCATCTCGATCACCTGCGCCCGCTGGATGGTCGCCACGGCCGCGCGAATCACGGTGTCCGCGAATTCCACGTCCTCCGGTGTGAGCAACGGCTCATCGGCCGAGCGCCGCAGGAAGAACACGCCGGCCTGAGCCCGGTCGAGCGAGAACGGCAACGCGATCACCGAGCGGATCGACACCACCACGCCATCCCGCAGCCACGACTCGCGCACGCGGTCGTACAGCGGGCTCGTACGGAGGTCCTCGATCAGCACCGGCGTACCGCCATCGAGCGCGGCGCGCACTTCGGGATAACGGTCCAGCGTGATCTCGAGGTTGCGGATCGCGGGATTCTCGAAGGCCGCGGCGACGAGTCCGCGCTCGTCACCCGGTCGCGCGAGGATCACCGAGCAATGCGAGATGTCGAGCGCCCTCGCGACGCGGCGCGCCACGATATGGTAGATCTCATCGGAGGACAGGTCGCCGGTGACTTCGTGCAGGATGTCCACGAGTTTCCGGCGGCTTTCGGCGTCGTCGCGGGCGCGCTGGAGCTCGACGTCCTTGGTGCGCAGCTCTTCCCGCGCGGCCACGAGCGCGGCCCGGACTCGCAATTGCGCCTGGATGCGCGCCAGCAGCTCGCGCACTCGCACCGGCTTGCGCACGAAGTCGGCGGCACCGAGACCAAGGGTCCGGACGGCTGCTTCATCCGGCGGGAGCGACGACACCATGAGGACCGGCAGGTCGCGCCAGCGGTCGTCGGACTTGATCCGCTCGAGAGTCTGATAGTTGTCAGAACCCGGCATCGCGACATCGAGCAGCAGGAGATCCGGCGCATCGCGCTCCAGCCGTTCGAACAGCGCATGGCCATCCGCGGCGGCGCTCACGTCGTAGCCCTGCTCCTTGAGCACCCAGGCCACCGTCTGCAGCACGGCCGGGTCGTCGTCGGCGACCAGGATGCGGGTATTCGCGATCACCGTCCGCGTCTCCGATGCGATGGGGATCGCGGCCGCGCGTTCGGAGTGCGCGAGTGCCGCGCCTCCGCCGGCGAATGCCCCGCGCGGCGGATCGCCGTTCTCCGCCAGTGACGATGATCCGGCCCCCAGGGGGAGCGGTTCCACGATGCCTGCCTCACGCGCTGATACGGTTCCGCCCAGCCGACTTGGCGCGGTACAGATTGCGATCCGCCGCCGCGAGCAGCGCCGCGGGCGACAGCTCGCCGATCTCCGGCGCGACCATCACGCCTACCGAAATCGTCACCGGCAGCGACTGCCCATGGCCCCCGAACACATGGTCGTCCACGTTGCACCGCAAGCGCTCGGCAAACGACGTCGCGCCCTGCGTGCCGGTGTCCGGTAGCACGAGGATGAACTCGTCGCCGCCGAGTCGCGCCACGGCATCGGTGTCACGGGCGGTTTCGTTCAAGATGTCGGCCACGGTCTGGAGGACGTAGTCGCCGAATGGATGCCCAAAGGTGTCGTTGATCGATTTGAAATGATCGACGTCGATCGCCAGGACCGACAGGGGCGTCCCGCGCCGCCGCGCCTGGCGGCACTCGCGCGCCAGCCGCGTCTCGAGCGCGCGCCGGTTGAGACACTCGGTCAGCGGATCCGTTCCGATCAACTCGATGAGCCGGTGCCGCATGTCGTCGACGCTCCGCGCCAGCAGCGTGAGATCATCGGGACGGCGGTCCGCGCCCGCGCCCAGCGGGGTGCCCAGCTCGCCGGCTTCGACGTCGCGGCACAACCGGCGCAGTGCGTTCATCCGCGACCGGAAACTGCCGAACGCGAACACCAGCGTGCTCCCCGCGAAGAGAAACATCGCCGAGTACGTCACGATCGCCCAACCGTCGGCTGGTGGCCCGGGCCGGACGGGAGCGACGAAGAGCGAACCCACGATGTATGTGGCAAGTGTCGACAGCAGCCCCCACACCGCGAACGAAAGCCCGTAGTACACGACCGCGAGTTGCGCGGCCACCAGCCCCAAGATGAGCAATCGATCGTAGTCGCGCACCGCCGCCGTGAGGTACACGACACTCGCGGCCGCAATCAGGTCGGCCGAGAACACGAGCGCGAGCAGGGGCCGCGGCACGCCGTCCGACGGCGTCCTCCGCAGGTGCCACGAGATCGCCGCGATTGAGCCCGCATAGGCCAGGGCCACGCCGGCGAGCGCCAACCACTGGTGGGCATCAGTACCTGAAAAGCGTTGCACCGCCGCAGCGCCCAATGTGAGCGCCGCCGCCACATATCGCGCCCAGCTTTGCCACAGTAGCACCTGCCGCTCCGCTCCGATGGCGGCCACTTTGTCCGAAATCCGTCGGGGTGGATCGTTCACGGGCCACTCCGTGGCGCCGCCGGCCGGATGAGGCGCGCCCGCGGCGACGTCACAGAGGGCTGGCACGGCGGGGGCCGTGGCCGGGCCCACCCCGATCTCCTCGCCAGGCGCGTGCCTGGAGGGCAGATCCGCGCATCCCGCCCGAAGGTCCGGGTGCGTCTCCCGATGGATATCGGGGGGCACCCGCACGATCTTCGACCGGCGGACGCCTGGAATCTCGCCGGGGACGCCTGCCGGGCGCCCAGCGGGCGTCGTGGGATAGAGCGGCGTGATACCAGTGAGGTCCATGAGCTCCGATCTGTCGGTACGAACAGGCGAACCGGTGGTGAGTCGTCGTCTGGTTGGTCGTCGTCCGGACTCGCCCAGATGCGACCCGGAGCCTGCCAGCGCATGAACCTCGAGGTTAGGCATTCCTAACCCGGGGTCTTCACGGCACAGGGTAAAGCAAGAAGCGAGCTCATCACGCTAAACATACGGTGCGCCGCCGAGAAACATTGGTCGCAAGCACGTTGCGACGGTCCTTGACGATCGGGCCCGTAAACGGCAACAGAGGCGGTAATTACCTCACCGCCTCCGTTGCCCATATCGCCATGACCGAAAGGTAGCGCAGCGCAGAAGAGCTCGCTAGACGTCGTCTCCCGACGCATCATCCGGGCCACTCGGGCCTACTTCAGTGGCCTCGGCTGGCTCCGGCCCCTCCGCCTCTTCTGGAACGACCCGAGCCACTGCCGTGACCCGGTCTCCCTGGTCCAGTTGGACCAGTTTCACGCCCTGGGCGATCCGTCCGGTCACACGGACCTGGGCGACGGAGGATCGGATGATGATCCCCTGCTTCGTGATCAGCATGATCTCATCCTCGGGCAGCACCTCCATCACCGTCACCACGTCACCGGTTCGCTCGGTGCGGTTCACCGTGATGATGCCCTTCCCGCCGCGCTTCTGCACGCGATACTCGCCGAGGTTCGAACATTTGCCCATGCCGAGTTCCGTGACGACGAGGATCGTCGCGTCGCGCTTGAGCACGACCATGCCGACCACGGTGTCGCCCGTCCGCAGCTCGATCCCCTTCACGCCGGTGGTGTCGCGGCCCATGTAACGGACATCCGCTTCGTGGAACCGCACGGACAGACCGTGGCGCGTCGCCAGGATCACATCGTTCGTCCCGCTCGTGATCTGGACATCGATGAGCTCATCGCCGCTCTCGACCTTGATGGCCTTGATGCCATTGGTCCGCGGATTCGCGTACTCGCTCAGCGCCGTCTTCTTGACGGTGCCCAGCTTGGTGCAGAAGAACAGGTACTGCTCCTCCGAGAACTCGCTCACGGGAAGCATCGCCTTGATCTCCGTGTCCGGCGACACGTTGATCAGGTTGACGATGGGACGCCCCTTCGTCGCCCTCCCCGCCTGCGGGATCTCGTACACTTTGAGCTTGAAGCAGCGGCCATCATCCGTGAAGAAGAGGATGTGATCGTGCGTCGAGCCGATGAACAGGTGCTCGATGAAATCCGAGTCCTTGAGATCCTGTCCCGAGAGGCCGCGTCCCCCCCGGCGCTGCCGCCGGTAGGTCGAGACCGCGGTGCGCTTGATGTAGCCGGAGTGCGAGACGGTGATCACCATGTCTTCTTCGGCGATCAGATCCTCGACCGTGAACTCGCCCTCGTCGCTCGTGATCTCGGAGCGCCGCTCGTCCGAGTACTGCTCCAGAATCTGGCCCAGCTCGTCCTTGATCAGCTTCATGCGTTTGGGCCGCGATTCGAGAAGGGCACGCAGGTCCTTGATGATCGCCCGTACATCCTTGAGTTCCGCCTCGAGCTTGTCGATCTCCAGGCCGGTGAGCTTCGCCAGCCGCATGTTGAGAATTGCTTCGGCCTGCACTTCCGACAGCTTGAACCGGCTCTGCAGCCGCGCGCTCGCGCGAGGCGTATCCTCGGCTTGCCGGATCAGCTTGATCACTTCCTCGATGTTGTCGACGGCGATCTTCAGACCTTCGAGGATGTGCTCCCGTTCCTGCGCCTTGTCCAGCTCGAATTGCGCGCGCCGCACGACGACATCGTGCCGGTGGCTGATGTAGTGCCCGAGGATCTCCTTGAGCCCCATGACTTTCGGCACGAGCTGCTTGGTCGTCGCGTCGGGGACCAGCGCCAGCATGATGACACCGAACGTCGCCTGCATCGGCGTGTGCTTGTAGAGCTGGTTGAGCACCACGCGCGGAATCGCATCGCGGCGCAGCTCGAGGACCAGACGGCGTCCCTCGCGGCTCGTCTCGTTGCGCATCGCCGTGATCCCGTCCAGGCGCTTGTCCGCCACGAGATCCCGGATCACCTGTTCGAGCTTGGCGCCGTTGACCTGGTACGGCAGCTCGGTGACCACGATCTGCGCCCGTCCGGATTCCTTCTCCTCGATGACCGCGCGCGCCCGCATCACGATCCGCCCGCGGCCCGTCTCCTGGTAGTCCCGGATGCCCTGGCGGCCGTAGATGAAGCCGCCCGTCGGGAAATCGGGACCTTTGACGATCTTGCGCAGGTCGGTCGCGCTCATCTCCGGGTCATCGATCAGCGCGATCACCGCGTTCACGACTTCCTTGAGATTGTGCGGCGGGATGTTGGTCGCCATGCCGACGGCAATGCCCGATGATCCGTTGACCACCAGATTCGGGAATCCCGAGGGGAGGACTGTCGGCTCGGTGAGCCGGTCGTCGAAATTGGGCGCGAAATCGACGGTGTTCTTGTCGATGTCGGCCAGCATCTCCGTCGCGAGCCGCGTGAGGCGCGCCTCGGTGTACCGGTACGCCGCCGCGTTGTCGCCATCCGCGCTGCCGTAGTTCCCCTGCCCATCCACCAGCGGATAGCGCAGCGAGAAGTCCTGCACCATGCGCACGAGCGCATCGTAGACCGACGCATCCCCGTGCGGGTGATACTTGCCCAGCACGTCGCCCACGACCGTCGCCGACTTCTTGTACGGACGCCCCGGCACCAACCCCAACTCGTTCATCGCGTACAGCACCCGCCGGTGCACCGGCTTGAGCCCGTCGCGCACATCCGGCAGTGCGCGCGAGACGATCACGCTCATCGAATAGTTGATGAACGACTCTTTGATCTCGTCGTCGATGAGCCGGGGGAGAATGCGCTCTCGGTTGTTCGGTGCGGTCATGATTCAGCCAAAAAGGATCAACGAGCGGGCGCGGAAAACGCCGCAGCGGAACACGCGCCGGAGAGGCGGCCATCCAGCAGCCGGACCAACCCCGAAAGCTACCCGGTCCAAGGGCTCGCCGCAACCCGTTGGACGACTTCTAAGCCATTGCCGCCGTGTGGGTTAGGCAGACAGCCCCGGACCCCTGTTTTTTCAGTTCCGGGTCGCTCGCGCCGCGTCGAAGATCGCGCTCCGGCGGCACCGGGGGCAGAGCAGCCACACGCGCCGCCGCGCATAGCCCAGCCCGAATGATCCGCCGCCGATCCCGCGGCTGTTCATCGTCACCGAGCAGTAAGGACACTGCGGCGCCGTACCCGCGATCCACTGCTCGCGAATCCGCTGCTGCTCCTCCGCGCTGTACTGCGCCCGCTCACTCATTCCCGCGCCTCGATCGCCCGGGTCAACTGCTCGCGGATGTGCGCCGGAATGGGAACACTCCGCTGGGCGTCGTAGTCGAACATGACCTGCACCGTCCGCCCCTCCGCCACCAGCCGCTCGTCGCGTGAGTCGACGATCCGGTATGCCCACACCCACGCCTTGGTGCGAACCTCGGCGACCGTGATGTCCATCGCCAGCGGCACGCCCCACTTCGCCTGGCTCACGTATCGCACCGATGACTCCAGCATGATGAACGGATAATCCTCGGCCAGCCCTGTCAGCGCTCGCCACGCGTGATGCCGGCCGATTTCGAAGTACGTCAGGTACACGGCGTTGTTCACATGACCACGGGTGTCGTAATCGCTGTACCGCGGGTCGATCAGAATGCGCACGTCAC